>JAEEGL012639413.1_pt1 | contig 18608 bp, 10 predicted proteins | sample 9134231 | NCBI WGS metagenome assembly JAEEGL01 (sample SAMN16246548, study PRJNA631951) | gut metagenome | biome: gut microbiome; feature: rumen; material: fiber-attached | host: Bos | place: Iran: Karaj | collected 2018-10 | reverse complement strand
TACACCTTGGCCTTCAAGATGTCCAGGGTGGCAGAAGGCAGCGGGTGCCTGATGGACAGCTTGGTCTCGGTAATGGTTCCGTCGGGAATGGTGCAATACACGCGGTACTCCCAATAGGTTGCCTCATTGTCATCGGCCTTGGTCACAGGCCCCCGGGAAGGGAAGTTTACCGTGGCAAAGCAGACTTCGGAACCGGGATCGGTTACGTCCATCCTGTCTGCCTTGATCACCGGAGTGTGCTGGAAGCGATACACGCTGTCTGCCACATCAAAGGCGGTAGCAAAGCCGGCGGCATACACGCGGATATCCTTCACATTACTTCCCAGCGTATCCAATACAAGGGCCGTGGCACAGTTGGCCATATACAGGTTCACCTTGAACTGCTGGTCTTCCCCTTCTTTGATATCCATATGCGCGCGCGCACTGAATACTCCCCTCTTGTGGGTGGGAAGGGTATCCGCAATCTGCTGTTGCAGGTGGGAACCGGTTCCGGTTTCACTGTCTTCCAGGCTCAGGACTCCGTTTCCTTCCAGGTTGGCCAGCCCCAGGTGCAGATACTTGTGAACCGGTATGTGCAGGGTGTAACTGGTCTGGTTGGCATCCATGATGCGGCGCTCGTGATACATCAGGGGCAAATCCCCTTCCGCATCGTAGAACGAGAGGTCCACATCGTGGGCTCGGTCCGTGAAGATATTGCCAAGGTATGCCTTCAGGGCCGTTGCCACAGCCACTTCGGTATCCAAACTGAGTTCCGTCTCCAACTCGGTGGTGATGTTGGTTATCAACTGAAGTTCATACGTCAGCTGATACTCCGCTTCACAGGCAGTCAAGTCCTCATCCACCAGGCTGCAGGCCGAAAGGGCCAGCAGCCCGGGGATAAGAAAAATCCACCGTTTTAAAGACATAGTCATAAAAGTTGGAATTGGCTAGTTAATTAGTTGCCCCCCCCCAAGTTAACATTAAAGTCGAAACCGCTCTCCCACTTCACATCCACAGAAAGACCCAGGGAAACCTGACCGGCGCGGAGGTCCGGCATGGTCACATAGGCGTGAGCGAGGGATTCCGGTGTAAAGTTCATCTTCACCGTTGTCATATAGTCCTGCATGAACACACGCGGAGCATTGATGGTGTTTCCAGATGCGTCAAACGGAGGATAGTTGAAGTCGTTTCGGGACAGGTTGATATTTCCCTGGGCATCCTTGAACTTGGCAAGGGCTGTTTCATTCTGAGGATCCAGAGCACCTACCAAGTAGAAGGTACCGTCTCTTCTGATAACGTTCAGCTCACCCCACAGGTCCTGTCCAGTTTTGTTCTTGATTTCCAGTGCAACGTAAACAATGTTCTGCTTGTCCGGATCCTTGGAACTGTCGTAATTATCAAAAGTAAGGGTATAAATATCCTTGGTGAAACGTTCATCAGAAGCAGTAAATTTCGGAATCATAACACCATCAGGATTCTCACTATCTCCATCGTAGGAGAGGTCATCGTAAATCATCTTGGTGAAGTCATTGGTTTTGGGAAGGAAATTCCAGCCTACCCGGTCACAAACACCACCAATCATAATTCCTGTAATCTCGAACTGGTTAGAAGACTCACCCACGTTGATGGGGTTGTTTGCTTCCGTCTCATGTCCCTTGATACCCTTATTGTTGTCATATATGACCGAAGCGCTATAGCCCACCTTTGTAACCAAAAGGGCGGTGCCATAGTTGATGGTCTTGGCTACGCCTACGCTCTGGGTAGTAGACTTGATGGTATTTCCGCCGTTCCATCCACCCCAATAAGTATCATTCCACCAAACGCTCGTCGTAGAAGGGAATTGGTCATTCTGCTTGATATCATCGGCGGTACGGATGTTGGAATTGGTATAGTACATCAGTTCAGCCGGATAACGGTAGTTGCTGATAGGGAAACTGCCGCCGCCCACGCCATAGGCGGGGACCTCGGTCAGATACGAAACCACATTGTAGTCCGGCGCTTGGGGATTGGCATCGTGAGGATTGAAGAACGTCATCAAGGCCGATCCTAAAGGCAAACCCAGGTTTTGCGGGAAACCTACTTGCACGGATTCGCCGTCTTCCCTATAAAAGAATTCATCAGTAATTACAGCATGCAATACAACGTCACCCCCAAGATCCGCTGTGCCGGAGGTATACGTATTCTTGCTTCTATTCGGAATTAATGCGTCAACACCGGCCAGGATGGTCGCAAAAGGCTGATAAGAAACTTTTCCGGTCGTATGGTTTGCAACATAGAAATTGGCAGCACGCTCCAGAATCTCCACGGCAAGCAGTTGGGCAATCTTTTCATCGGCCGTGGTAGGCGTGGCTGCTACCACGCGAGACAAAATGCCATAGAGGTCCTCCGTCAGACGAAGCACAGAGCCGGAAGAAGCGGAACGCAGTTCCTTTAAGACATCACCACCAACCGTCTTCGACTGGATGGTCATAATATTGTGATAGGTTTCACCCACCACCGCGGCCAAAGGAGCCATCGTAGCGCCTGAGCCATATAGGTCTCCGAACTCCCGCCAGGTTATGTCTCCAATATGGAAGGCATAGTGTATACCTGTATCGGGGTCGTCGAACGTGGATCCGTCGGGAAGATAATGTCCCTCGCCATCCTTCTGCGGGATGGTGCGTCCCTTGGCATCGTCCGGCCACCAGAAATGGTAACGACCATCAACAGGCTCTGCACCAGGAGCTATCTTATATCCACGTGCAGCCGTCTCCACCTCCAAACCGGTGTTCATAATACCGGTAAGGATACGACCCATCAAGTCTCCGAAAAGGGCAAACTCGTCATTCTTACCATTCATTCGGTCTTTCAGGGAGAACGTCACATTATCCAGTGTGACATCGGTAGCGCTACCTGCTGCATCCACATGGCCCAGCTTTTCATCCGTGTCTTTACCGGTACGGGTGGCCCGGCCATACACAAGAACCGTATTGGTCTCCAAAGGAAGGGCCAATTGAAGAACGCGAAGGCCGCTGGTGGAAGAAGCATCTCCGGGCAGCATCATATTTCCCAGGTCAAAGTCCTTGGTAGCGATATTACCGGTAACGTCAAACAGGAAAGGATCACCTTTGGGGCCAACTTCATCAACATTGTAAGTAAGCAAGTGCACATCCTGCATACCGCGGAAGGTGTTACTACCCACCTGAACCGCTTCTGCAGTCTGTTTGGTTTCCGATCCGGAAGCGGAAGACACATTCAGGATCAGTTTAGTGAGCACCGTATTGTCATCCGGATTGTAAGTAGGATTGACCGGCGCCTGCGGCTCTCTTTGGCAAGCCACGAGTGCCAACATTGTTGCAAAAGCACTCAGAACGTAAAATTTAGTCTTCATAAGGCTACAGTTTATTTTTGTTTATTATTTATCAATTCCTGCCACGCCTCGTACTCTTTGCGGGCGGGGCCGTAGGTTTCAATTCCTTTCAAGTTCTGCGCGGCAGAGACGGACCCTTCACGGGCAGCCTTCTCCAGCAGCGCAATGGCTTCTTTCTCGGCCTTCTGGTCCTTGTTGTCCAGGGACACGAAGTACAGCGCCACGCCATAAGCGTTGGCGGCCTCGGGATCCTGCTGCACGCGGGCCATCACGGCCGCATCGGCCTGGATCTCCTTCACGGTCTTGTGATACTTCTTGGCCTTCAGGAGGTCGTAGATGGGGCCGTTGAGCTTCTCCGTGGCCGGGTCCGGACGGTTGTTGTAGTACACCCGGATGTATCCGGCGTTGCGCTGTTCTCCCAGGAGGTTGTCCAGCACCTTGCGGTACAGGGCGGGGTTAGCCTTCATCCGGCGCTCCCTCTCATCGGCATCCTTTACGTTGTATACCAGATTCAAAAGCTTGGATACTTCTTCTGCATTCAAGCCCTGTCCTCCCTCGGGAATAGCCTCCAGCTGGTCCTTGAACCAGTCCCAGGCCTCTCCCTTGGCAATGGTCTCAAAGTATTTGCGGCTGATGAACGTCTTGTCGTTCAGATAGTCCGCCACCGCGCGGGCGCGACGGGCCGACAGAGTATCGTTCTTGGTCTGCGAACCCTCGATGGAAGCCAGACCCACGATGGATACCAGCATCTCGGAAGTCTTCTCGTCGTCCCGGATGAGTTCGATGGCATTCTGCAGTTCGTCCAGGACGGTGACGTTGCGCTTATTCGCGGGATAGTCCCGCTGGAGCTTAGAGTCTCCCGCCGGGAAGATCACGTACATAATGCTGTCCTTTCCGGGACGGGTGAGATAATTCAAAGGCCGATACTCCGTAATGGGAATGACCCACGGCTTCTCCTTCGCAAGCCGGTCTCCCACCGTCTCGGGAGCCTTCACCGGCTGCAGGTTCACCACAAACGCCACCGGAGGAGTCATAACCGTGAGGGTATCGGTTTTCTCGATGGTGCGCACGCGCGGCTTGCGCTTGTCCCTTGCCACTGGGTTGTAGGCCACATTAAGACCCACCTGAGGGATAAGGGCCACCTTCCGCTCCTCGGCCAGCTTGGTGCCGCAGTGTGCACAGTCGAAACGGTCGTAAGCAGCCAGACCGGCGGCCACGCCGCCCAGCAGCTCCAGGCGCCAGTGCTGCCACGGCCACCAGGCCCAGCCGGCGAACAGGCCACCCGCCCAGTAGGATCCCTGGTCACGGTTGTCCCGAACCTCCGGATACAGGCCGAAGGGGAACTTGACATCACCTACGTTGAAATGCGTGTAGATGAAATCTGCCCCGACAAAGCCGCCCTTGAAAACCTCGTTGAAATAGTAACGGGCTTCGGGAGCCACCAGGAAGTGACGCCAGTGGGTGGTATTGTTCAGATTGTCATTGTCCCAGGCCAGGAAACGAGGCCAGCTCTTGAAGCCTCCGGTTACGCCCACGGACACGTGATCTCCCACCTGCACTTCCACCGAGAGGTTGGGAGTACCGGTGGCGTCATACGCCAGGTTGTTGCGGAGGGACACTTCCTGCGCGCGCGCATCGTGCGCAAGCGCAGACAAGAGTGCAAAACAAGCTAGGGCATAAACCCCTATGGTCGATTTTTTAAGCATTCAAAATAATAATTCCAAAATCTTGCTTGATTTCAGCCCCGAATGGCTTTAAACAAGCCAGGAGAGAGCCAAAGCAGTTTTTTCCACAACACAAAGTTACAGTCTACGAGGTTCCACTACCACCCCTCTACGTTCCATAAAAAGAAAAAAGCTTGCATTGTTTCGTTTTTTTTTATAATTTTGAAACAAGTTTTGAAACATCTGCTATGAATCTATTGTTTTATATGGCTCTGGCAGCAACGGCAATGGAAACCGCAGCCTGTCTCATCTGTGCCCACAACCTGTGGCGCCTGGATAGAGACAAGTTCGACTTTTCCCGCCGGAAACTTTTCATAGGCGCCCTGATGAGCGGCATTATGGCCCTGGTGGTGGTGCTCGGAAATCTGGGTATGGCCGTGCACAACACACCCTATTTTGTCCTGCAGCCCTGGATCATCCTTCTCTATATGGCTATGAACATCGTGATGGTACTCTATCCCATCTCGGTTGTCCGTCCAGACTGGCTAACCACTATGCGCGCCTTTTATCTTTTCCTCCCCACGCTCATTCTAGGAGGCATTTACGCCTGGTTCAACAACAAATGGACGCTGTTGCACACTCCGGAAGACATTTGGGTCCACATTCTGGAGCCGGACGTCCTGGCACGCCTCATCGGCCTGTTCCTGATGGTCCCGTACTGCCTCATCCTCTTTATGCTGCCGTATAATTTCAGAGACAGCAGCGCTTCCAAAAAGTGGGTCTGGACGTATTCAATGGCCCTACTGGGCCTTTGCCTGGTGCACATAGCCCTCATGCTCACCAACAATCCCATCCTCTATATCCTGATGCCCCTGCTGGCCGGCACGTTCTATGTCCTTTCCACGGAATATGAACTGGAGCTGCGCATCAGGCCCGTTGCCTTGCCCGCTGCCCCTGCTGTAGTGCGGCAGGAGAACCGCAATCCGGAAGCCATCCTGATGGAAACGGACCTGTGGGCCCGCGTAAACCATCTGATAGAGGAAGACGAGGTGTGGAGAGACCCGGATCTTTCCTTGGACGAGATGTCCCGTCTCTGCGCCACCAACGTTACGTACCTTAGCAGTGTCATCAAGAAAAACACCGGCAGCGGCTTCAAGGAGCTGATCAACAACAAGCGGGTAGCCAGTGTCATCATGCAGATAGAACAAAACCCGGAGGCCGATATCCAGGGCGCCTTCTTCAACGCCGGATACCGCTCCCGCACCACCGCCTGGCGCAATTTCAAAGAGATTACCGGACAGTCTCCCGCAGACTACAAGCAAAATTTCAAAGGATAACAAATACCTCCCCCTATATATTAACCAACAACAACAACGAAGGTCTGCCCCATCCGGGACAGACCTTCACCTTTCTTTTTGGGCGGCTATTCTAGCGCTCCAGCAGTTTCAGGATCTTCTGGGCCACCTGCTCATTGCCCTGGACACCCATAAAATCCTGGGCGTGGGGACCGTAGGCAAACAGGGGAACGGGAATGGCCGTATGGCCGCCGCTCACGTGCACGCCCTCCACATTGCCTTTCTTGGGATCTCCGTTCCAGATGGCGAGGCCGGAGGTTTCGTGGTCTGCAGAGATGATTACGAGCGTATTGCCATCCTCATCGGCAAACTTGATGGCCTCGGCAATGGCCTGGTCGAAGTCCAGGAGTTCTTTCACGGCGCTGGCGAACTCGTTGGCGTGGCAGGCCTTGTCTATGCGAGCACCTTCCACCATCAGGAAGAAGCCTTTGCCCTCCTGCTTGCGGGTATTAAGGAAGTCAATGGCCTGGCGGGTGGCCTTGGGAAGGAAATCCGTACGGCCGTCCACAATGTATCCGGTTTCCACGGCCGGAGGCAGGACGCCCAGCTTATCGGCCTGGGCACAGGCGGGATCTTCCAGGGAATTCACCACGGTGAAAGCTTTCTTGATGGCCTTCTGGGTTTCTGCAGGGCGCTTTTCAAACTTTTCCTTGCTGCCGGCGGCGAAATAAATGATGGAGCTGGAGGGAATATCCGCCCAGATCTCGTTGGTCATGCCCCTGTCCGGCTGGTGGGCGAAGAAAGAGGCGGGGGTGGCACCGTTCAGGTCGTCCGTAGAGACCACACCGGAAACAACACCGTAGCCTTTCACACGCTCCGGAATATTGGGAATGGGGCGCTTTTGCACATCCACACCCACAGCGTAGTTATACGTCTTCTGGCCGGTGGCATAAGCGGTACCGGAAGCGGCCGAGTCCGTAGTGAAATCGGTGGCGCTGCGGGTAGTCACCCAACCCAGATGTTTGAGATTGAAGTACGTAAGGTCTTCATTATTGGCAAAATAGCCGGAGGCGATCTGGGCCAGGCCCGTGCCGTCCCCTATCATCAGGATAATGTTCTTCGGCACGGCAGTGGAGCCGTCGCTGGAGTACGTGGGATGATAGGAACCCTGATAGGGAACGCCCTCTATGGCGCCTTTTTTAACTTCCTGGGCGCTTAGCTGAAATGCAACGGCAGCGGCCAGGACAAGGAGAAATGCTTTTTTCATATCTGTAGGTTTTATTGTTCGTCTATTCCACTAGCACGGACGGAATCTGCCAGCAGGTGGGTTTTCATCTTCTTCTGGGCACCCTTCAGCATCCAGAAGCAGAAGAGAAGGATCACCAGGCCGATCACACCACCCAGCTCCGGGTTCACTTCCTGGCTCATCGCAATCCAGTCATAGGCGCCGTGCAGGAGCACGGGATACAGCCACATCTTGAGGCCGGCGCCGGGAGCGCGGTAGCGGTCGAAGTGATTGAGGGAGAAGTAATAACCCATCACCACGGCAAAGCCGAAGTGACCGGGAATGGCCGTCAGGGAACGGCCCAGGCCCACGGTTACCCAATCCGAACCGGCAGCAAAGAGGTATTCTATGTTCTCGAAGGAGGCAAAGCCCATTCCAATGCAGACGGCGTAAACAATGCCGTCCATCCTTTCGTCAAAGTCCTTGCACTTTCTGAGGAAGAGCCACAGAAGCACCAGTTTGGCCGTTTCCTCCGGAATGGCCGCTCCCAGGAAAGCCGTGCGGAAAGCATCCAGATAGGAATGGATTTCCTGCGGAAACAGGCCCATTTTCATAAAGGGAACGGAAATGAGAAGGGAAGCGAAAACCGAGGCACCTCCGTAGAAGAAGGCCTTCACCAGGTTGTTGGTGGGCTCACGCTGAAGTTTATCCTGCGTATTCGCATAATAAAGCAGAATGAGGGCTGGTAGGACCGCCAGAGCAATAACGATAATCATTTTTGTGCTTTTTATCGATGCAAGATAGCGATAAAATTTGTCAATTCAAATTAAATTACTACCTTTGCAATCCCTTTCGGGCGGTTAGCTCAGTTGGTTCAGAGCATCTGCCTTACAAGCAGAGGGTCACTGGTTCGAATCCAGTACCGCCCACCACCTCCCAAGAGTGACCAGTCTTCGGCCACTCTTTTTTTTGTCCTTCTCGTCTCTCCCCTTCCCTCGCGCCGCCCGCAGGGTGGTGCACATACCCCGTATGTACACCGGTCCCCTGTCGGCTCTTCACCACAATACGAGGCAAAACCGAGTTAAGACCGGGCCAGAGACGGATCTTCACCACAATACGGCGCAAAATCGGGTTAAGAGCAGGACAGAGACGGATCTTCACCACAATACGGCGCAAAACCGGGTTAAGAGCAGGACAGAGACGGATCTTCACCACAATACGGCGCAAAACCGGGTTAAGAGCAGGACGGAGACGGATCTTCACCACAATACGGGGCAAAACCGAGTTAAGACCGGTCCAGAGACGGATCTTCACCACAATACGGCGCAAAACCGGGTTAAGAGCAGGACGGAAAGGAAGCGTCGCCGGTCCGAAGGCGAAGTGTCCCCGGTCCGAAGGCGAAGTGTCCCCGGTCCGCAGTTTTACCAGGGACCGGGGACGTCAGAACGCACAGAATGCCGAAAACCGTCCCCGGTCAGTAGGGAAAACACAGACCGGGGACGGAAAGCCCACGGACCGGAGACGGAAAGGTCATGGACCCGCGACAGAAAGGTCACGGACCGGAGACGGGCTGTACATACACCGTATGTGCACGGCAACCCGCTCTGCCGAAGAACTACCCACGGCTAAGGTGCAACCGAGGTGAGCGGCGGGCGGAAGGCGGAGTTGGCGCGGTAGTGCGGCGCATACAGGCTTTCGATGACGGTGACAGGCGCCACAAAGCGGCCAGCCTGGGTTACGAAGAACTCTTCCCTCAGTTCGGAAGCTTCTTCCGGATAACTGTCAAAGTAGAAGTCCGTGGCCGAAGCCTTCACGTGCCGATAGCCTCCTCCCACATAGCCGGAGAGCTGCTCCACCGGGCTGAGGGAGGCCTCCCGGCCGGCCGAGAGCTTCACAAAGCTGCGGTTTTCGGCATTCCAGATGGAGTACACCACTTTGATCTTGTCTCCAACGGCCACCGTTTCACCGGGCTGCAAGGGCTCCCAGTGGTCGGTGAACTTATAGAACTTGCGCTCCACGGTAAAACCGTTACCGACGGCCTGGATGCCATCAAACGGAGCCTCATAGCGGGCCGAAAGAGCCAGCACCTTCGTATTCAGAACGGCCTCGGAGCCATCCAGGATGGCAGTAATGGCATCTACATAGGCCGGATCCGTATCCCATTTCTGGGTTTCTTTCTGCAGCATCAGCCAGAGGCGGATGCCATCGGCCACTTTCTCAGAATCTCCCTTCAGCAGCTGGCACAGAAGGGCGTGGGCGTAGGCCTCGCTCTCCAGAAGGCCGCGGAACGGCATCACGGCGTTGGGATAGTACCAGCCGCCGTCCCGGTGCTGCACAGCGTACTCCAGCAGCGAAGTCACATCGGCCCGGATGGATTTCTCCAGCCTGGAGGAAAGGCCGATGCCCCAGGCCGATGCCAGGGCGCGTCCCTTCTCAGTCGCACTCAGGCTGCGGAGGGTGAGAAGCCGCCGGGCCTTGGCCAGAATCTGCCCCTCAAGGCCCCTGCCGCTGGATTTGGAGGGCGTCAGGTAGGCCTTGGCGTCTTTCCTGAACTGGGCCAGGCGCTTTTTCTGTGTGGCCGATACGGGCTTCACCTCAAAGGGAACCTCGCTATAGAGAGAGCGGACCCTCATATACTGGGCATCCGACAGCCAGCCCCTCCAGAGGGGCATAACCGTTCCAAACTGCCTGTTATCCAGGAACTTGACGGATTCTATCATATCAGGCACCTCGAAACCGCGGTCTCTCAGCAGGGCCATTCTCTCCAGCACCACGGCCGTAATGACGGCATTGGACGGCATTCCCTGGAACCAGCCCAGGCCACCGTCGTTGTTGCGGCAGGCGAGGATCTTTTCCAGAAGCTCTCCGGTCTCCTCGGCCGGCACACCCAGGCGGGAAGCCACCAGGCGGGTATACCAGGCCTCGGTAAGGGACAGGACATCGTCGGAGCGGGGCTCCACGTGCCTCGGGATGGCATCCTTGACCATCTCCAGCACGGAGATTTCCTTCAGAACGGCCTCGGAGCCCGGCACATTCACAAAGCGGGAACGGAGCTCATCCAGCAGGGCCTCGCGGGACATTCCGTCCAGCAGCACGGCCGAATGGGCCTCCGAGAGCTCCTGCGCAGCCGGGAATACCGGAACATCAAGCTGCACGGCATCCGAGAATTCGGCCGTGAGGAAGGAGGCCTTCAGGGTGAGGGTGCCCGCATCGGCGGCCGATACCGGGAAGCTCCGGGTTTCCACCTCTCCAGACTTCACCGTCACGGGAAGCTGCTGCACACAGTCCCCGGCCCGCAGTTCCAGCGTGCCGGAAACGGGCACATCGGCCATCGAAGACACCGTGACGGCGGCCTCGAAGCTATCTCCCCTGTAGAGGAAGCGCGGAGGCACCAGCGACACTTTCACCGGCAGCGAAACCAGCATCTCTTTCTCGCAGAGGGCGTTTTTCATAGATTTGTCGTGCGCATATACCCGCACGTAGAAGGTGGAAAGCTTGTCCGAAGTGCGGAAGCTGAATGCCAGCGTGCCGTCGGCCTTGGGATACAGCCGGGGCTGGAAGGTAAGGGCCGATGAGAAGTCCGTTCTCACCTTCACCTCCGGCTCCCTGGAAACCTCCTGCGTCTTGTCCACCTGGAAAGAAGCGGCCTCCTCCGAAACCACCAAAGCATCGGACAGAACCACATTGGCGGCCGATTTGGTAGCATAGCCCCTCAGGCGGATCCTTCCGTAGGAACCGTCTTCACGGCCCAGGACGGTGTAGAGCGTCACGTAAGGGATGGTTCTCTCCCGCATCGAAACCAGCGGCCACACATTGGGCGCTATGGCATCCAGGCTCTTGTCCCAGGCGGCGGCCAGAACTTCCACGCCCGGCTGCGTTTTCAGCTGGAAAGTGTACTGCGTGCCCGGATAGGCCTTGTCCTGGAAGCGGGTGAAACTCAGCGGCAGGGTGTACTGGTCCTTGGCGCGGCGGAATTCCCGCTGGTACTCCCGCTGCTGGCCGTCCTTGAAGTAGAATACCACCAGGCGCACAGCGTCCGGATAACTGTCAAGGTAAGGGAAGGAGAGCTGTCCTACTTCTCCTTCGTCTATCGTAACTTGCTGATTAACAAGCACCTGCCTATTCTCCCCAAAGAGAGCCACCTGGGCATAAATCTTACCGCTTTTCTCCGCTACGCGGGCCCGGATGGCTTCCCCGGGGGAAAGCGGAGCGGAAGGAGCGTCAAAGAAGTACAGTACGCCCTTCGGAAGCTTCTTCTCCCCTTCCGGGAGATAGAGGATGGCATCCCACCTCTGGCCTTTCACCGGCTGGCCTTTGCCGTCCACGGCCTCAACAGAGGTGTGAAGGAAGTATACGCCGGCGGCGGGCAAATCCACGCCCAGGGTTTCTCCGGAAGGAAGCGTGCCTTTCAGAAGGCTCTTCTCTTCCCAGGTGGTCAGTTCATAAGAAACCGGTACGGGCACTTTCTCCCAGCTGCCGTCTATAGCCTGCAGGATTACCTGGAGGCGCTTTCCGGTAATAACCTGCTGGCGGCTGGCCAGGATGGGATTTTCCGGACTCAGGTCCTGGAAGAAATCGGCCTCTACGGCATCCGGGAAGCTTGTTTCCACCTGCAGCCAGGAACTAATCCGGTAGCATCTGGTAAACTCCAGCGTCTCCCCGGTGGCGTCCGTCACTCTCACCCGGGCATAGTACTCTCCCCTTTCATCGGCCGGGAAATGGAAGAGGAAGCGGCCGTCGGCCCCCAGGGGGGCTTCCTTTTCCAGCACCACTTTTCCGAAACGGGACACCGTAACAGCCACCCGGGCGCCGGTAAGGCTGTGGCCGGAGTAGCTGGTAACTGTGCCGCTCACCGGCACTTCGCTACCTTCCAGATAGAGTTCCGTAAGGGGGTCGAAGGTTAGATCGAAGCTGGGCAGCACGTACTCGTCCACCCGGAAGGCTTCGCTGGCAAGGTCTTTCACCGCCAGCTGGAACATTCCCCCACGAAGGCCCGTAGGAAGAACGAATTCACCCGCCACGGAGCCCCAGTCTCCGGTTTTTAATTCTTTGGTATCCAGCACTTTGTCCTCTGAATCCTTGAGGAGGAGGGTTACTGCGCGGCCTTTGCAAACTTTCAGGCCGGTGGCCGGGTCCCCTTCAAAGACTATGGCTTTGTACTTAAGCGTGTCTCCGGGGTTGTAGGCGCCGCGGTCCAGGAAGAGGCTACAGCGGGTACGGCTGTCGTTCCGGGTATGCAGCGTGGTTTTTCTCCCCAGCCCCAGGCCCTGCGAGCGGCGCTCTCCATACACAGCTTCCAGGGTGTAGTAGGAATTCTCCTTCATGGCCCCTTCCAGGGCTTTGGGAAGAAGGGTGAACCCATTCAGCTTGAGGTTGGCCGATGCCACTTCCCGGTCTCCGCTCAGGAGCCTCAGGGTTACGAAAGACAGCGGCTCTCCGCTCTTGTAATCGGCCACGTAGATGCTTCGGCCCAGGGCATCTTCCCGCATCGCCATCGAAAGGGTAAACTGCGAATAGGCACTCTCGGCTACGTGCTGGCTGCTTTTGGCCTCCACCAGATATTCTCCGTCCGGAAGCTGGGGAAGATCCACGCTCACGGTATCCTGGGCGTAATAACTTTCGTCAAAATTGACCACTTTCCAGGTCTGGAGGGTTTTCTTTCCCTGGCGCAGTGTAAGGTTGGCATGGTAGAGATTGCGGAAAATCACCTGCGCGCGGCCCTTTTCCACCCGCACGTCCAGATCCTGGCTTTCCAGCTGCTGCAGAAGGTACTCCACCCCCGTGCAGGCCTTGGCCAGGGTGGCCTCCTCGCCCGTAAAGTTCTTCCGGACCCATTCAAAGCGCTTGCAGGCCTCGGACAGGGCCTTGTACTCCTTGCCGCCGGCCTTCCTCAGATCCAGTTCTTCCTTGTCCATCAGCAGCCAGTCGGCCTCCGGGAAAAGGGCCAGTGCCTTGCCGGCATACTGGCTTCTGAGGGCCTGAAGGGCCTGTCGTTTGAGGGGAAGTTCCTCCCGGGAGAAGGATTTCCGACTCAGCATCCAGTATTCCAGCGCGCCGTCGGATGGATATCGGCCATCCAGCTCTTCCTTAAGGACCTTGTAGATTTCTTCCTGCTCGGGGCTGGCGTAACGGCGGGCCTGCAGGAGGTTCCACAGCACGTATTCCCTGTCGGTGCGGATAAAGGGCTTCAGAGCCCCGTTCAGAAAGCCCTCCACACCCCGGTAGAGGGCAGGGTTGTAGCCTTCGAAGCCCTTGGGATGTTCTTTTACGAAAGCCCAGAGCTCCTCCTGGGAGGCTCTTTTCCACTCTTTCATCCAAAGGAAGGTAACCAGCGGATGATTCAGGCGCTTCACATCGGCCTTCAGGTCCTCCCTAAGCTTGTCCCCTTGCTTCCAGTCCCTTCTGAGGACGGTGTTCACGTACTTCGTGGAGGCGTCGTAGAAGTCTACCGGAAGGTGCTTGCGAAGGGCCTCGGCCTTGATCTCGGAAAGGATTTCCGCCTCCTTCTGAGGGCGGTCTTCCCGGCGGGCGTCCTCGTAGCGGCGCCAAAGATCTGTCAGCACGTGTCCGTCTTCCATGGCAAAGGCATTAAAAAGGCTGGCGAGAACCAGCGCAGCGGTTATCACTAGATTTTTCATATTCAGAATCCATTTCTAATGGATAAGGCAATTATCGTGCTACTGGAACAGCGGCAGGGCCTCGGCCACCACAAATGCGCTGCCACCTATATATATAAGGGGCGGGGCCTGGTCCGGGGCCGATGCGCTGCGGCTGAGCTGCTCGCTCAGCTGGGCCGACAGCTGGGTGGCCATCTGCACGGCCTGGCGCACGCTTCCGGAGAAGAAGGAGCGGCAGGGCAGGTTGTTCTTTCTCCGATAGTCGTTGAAGCGGCGAAGGAGTTCTCCGGCCGGGAGGGCGCGGGCGCTTTCCGGGGCGGCGAAAATGTAGGTGGCATCCAGGGGCATCAGGGGCAGGATGGCGTCCAGGTCCTTATCGGCCATGATGCCGTACACGATGATGAGCGAGGCAAACTGGCCGCTTTGGACGCGCCTTTCCAGCTGGGCGAAATTGTGCTGCAGGGCGTGGGCGTTATGGCCGATGTCTGCCACCACATAGGGCTGGGCGCTCAGGCGCTCCCACCTTCCGTGGAAGTCCATATACTTGGCCGTATGGATGAGGCCGTCCGCCACGGCATCGGCATTCTGCAGCTTCGGGAAACGCTCTTTCAGGAAGTCTACCGCCAGTAGGACGGTTCTCAGGTTCACGGCCTGGATATCGGCCCTCAGGTCCATTTCTTTCAGGATTTCCGGGCTTCTGCGCCAGAGGGAGGGCGTTTCCTCGCTGGCATAATGCAGCGGGCAGAACATATACGCTTTTTCCTCAAAGACGGGCGCTGTTTCGGGCTCCATTACCCCTACGATGGCCGGGACGCCGGGCTTGAAGATGCCGGCTTTTTCGGCCGCAATCTTGGGGAGCGTATCCCCCAGCAGGGCCATATGGTCCAGGCCGATGGAGGTGACAATGCAAAGTTCCGGCTTGCGGAGGATGTTGGTGGAGTCCAGCCGACCACCGAGACCTACCTCGATGACGGCCACGTCCACCTTCTCATCGGCGAACCACTTGAAAGCGAGGCCGGTAGTTATCTCGAAAAAAGACAGGTCGTGCTCTTTGATCCAGGGCAGCCACCGGGTGAGGAAGCTGTAGACGTACTCCTTGGGGATCATTTTCCCGCCGATGCGCGCACGTTCCCGGAAATCTTCCAGGTGCGGCGAGGTGAAAAGCCCCACCTTGTAGCCGCAGGTGGTAAGGGCCGATGCCAGCATATTGGCTACACTGCCCTTGCCGTTGGTTCCGGCCACGTGGATGGTGCGGATGGCTTCCGAGGGACATCCCAGGGCCTGGTCAAAAGCCTGCATGTGCTCCAGCCCGGGCTTATACGCCCCCGGCGTGAAGCCGCTCCCCTGCACCGAAGGGAAACGCGTGAATATCTCCTGCAGAAGTTCTTCGTAGCTTGCTTCCATACCACAAAGATAACAATATTCCGGGATAATTCCGTCTGCCTCCCGCCCCGTTCCTTCGCTCGTACACCAAATCGGGCGTTTTCGTGTACGAACCCTTGTTTTTCGGCCACTCGTACACCAAATCGGGTGTTTTCGTGTACGAGGGAGGGATTATTTGAGTTTTCAAAGAAAATTGCGTAATTTTGGAGTATGGCAGCAGACTTACTTCACAGCAGCTACATTCTGGACGGCGTTCCTATGCCGCTTACCCCGGCGCGTATGCTGCGGGAATGCACGGTTCAGCCTTCGCCGGAGCCGGAAGGGGAACCGGAAGCCCTGGCCGATGAGCACTTGGACCACACCCCGGACCATTACCCCTTCGAGGAAAGCGCTATCCCGGAGTATGCCGTGGCCGTAGAGGAGCTTCGGCGCTCCCGCTCCTTCCCGCTTCCTTATGCCGGACCGTACACGGCTTCCAAAGTGGCCCAGGCCCTTCTGGATGTGGTGTGGTACAACGGACATTTCCGTCTGGGAGACCTCACCCTCAAGGCCGACTGGAAGTGGAACAGCAAGGAAATTGGCCACGCCGCCGCTTTCTACGATTCGGTGGAAGCCTGCTGCAATTACCTGGATGCCCTGGGCGTGAAGTTGGAGAAGTACAACCTGGCCGCCGGCACCCCTTCCGTCACTTTCAAGGCCGGCACGGCCGTGGAGGAAGAAGATGCCCAGTACCAGGAGGAAGACCTCTTCCGGGACACATCCTACCGCACGGCCAATCCGCGCTTGAGTCGGCGCAGAAAGGCACCCGCCGCCTTCCAGCCCGAAGCCTCGGACTGGATCATCTACATCCCCTTCGACCCCTGTGAATACCGGCTGGGCGGCTCCGTGCTGGCCCAGGCCGTGGGCGCTACGCCCGCCATCCCGGCCGATGTGGCGGATGCAGATTATTTTATGGACTGCTACGAGGTGCTGCGGGAACTGGTGGAGGACGGCGTGGTAAAAGCCGGCGCCACCGTGGGAGACGGAGGCCTGATGACGGCCCTTCGCAGCCTGGCTGCCGGCGGAACCGGGGCAGATGTCTCCATCGCCGAAATCGCCAAGGCCTACGGCGGCGAACTGCCTGTCCGCATCCTTTTCTCCGAGGTCCCGGGCGTCATCATCCAGATTGCCGATATAGACTACGACTACGTGGATGCAGAGCTCATCCTGCAGGACGTGGTGTACTTTCCCATCGGCCACCCCACTCCCGGCAAGCCGGAGATTAAACTAACCCAGCGAATTGAAATACCACAAATACTGGAATCCCTTTTAAACACTTTAGAAGGAGAAGACTAATGGCCAAAATCTTTGTACTAGACACCAACATTATCCTGCACGACCACAATGCCATCAAGCAGTTTCAGGATAATGACATAGTTATCCCCATCGCCGTGGTGGAGGAGCTGGACAAGTTCAAAAAGGGCAACGATGCCCTCAGTTTCAACGCCCGCGCGTTTATGCGGGAAATGAACAAGCTGATGGACCGCAAGCCCGGCCTGAGGGGATACAGCCTGGGCAAGAAACTGGGCTGTATCAAACTGGAACCCAACCATCCCTTCACCCCCAAGTACCAGGAGATGTTTCGGGACGATATCCAGGACCACCGCATCCTTTCCACCGCCATGTGGGTGAGGGACCACAACCCCAACCGCTTCGTAGCTCTGGTTACCAAGGACATCAACCTTCGCCTGAAGGCCAAAGCTGTGGGGATGGAAGCTCAGGATTACCTGAGAGACCGCGTGGACGACGAGGTAATGATAAGCCTGGAAAAGGAAGTCATTACCATAGAAGTGTCCTCCGAAGCCACTCAGCGCCTGGCCTACGGGCAGGACAACTGCCTTCCCTGGCAGGAAGTGCAGGACCAGGAGCCCAAACCCAACCAGCTGTACAAGTTTGTCTTCGGCGGGGAAACCGTCTGCGCCCGCTACGATGCTTCCCGCAAGGTGATAGCCCTGGTAAGAGCCCAGCAGGCCGCCGGCATCCGTCCCCGCAACGACGAGCAGAAATTCGCCCTGGACGCCTGTCTCAATCCCAAGATTCCGCTGGTATCCATCACCGGCGGCGCCGGCACGGGCAAGACGCTCATCGCCCTGGCCGCTGCCCTGGAGCAGGAGGCGGACTATGACCAGATCATCCTCTCCCGCCCTACGGTGGTGCTGGGAGGTCAGGATATCGGCTATTTGCCCGGAGACCAGAAGTCCAAGATGAGCCCCTATATCCAGCCGCTGATGGACAACCTGGAGGTGATCCGCCACTGCTACAAGCCCGGCAGCAAGCAGTCCCAGAAGCTGGACGCTATGATAAGGGAAGAGAAGCTCCTCATATCGCCCCTGGCGTACATCCGCGGCCGGTCCCTGGGGAAAGTCTACTTCATTGTGGACGAGGCCCAGAACCTCACGCCGCACGAGGTGAAAACCATCATCACCCGTGCCGGTGAGGGCACCAAGATGGTGTTCACCGGAGATATCTACCAGATAGACCAGCCTTTCCTGGACCAGTGGAGTAACGGCCTCACCCACCTGGGAGAGAAGATGCACGGCCAGCCCCTGTTCCAGCACATCTCCCTGCTGAAGGGAGAGCGCTCCGAACTCTCGGAAGTAGCCGCAAAGCTACTGTAGAGCCCCTCGTACACGAAAACACCCGATTTGGTGTACGAAGGGCCGAAAAACAGGGGTTCGTACACGAAAACACCCCTTTTGGTGTACGAGAGGCCGAAAAGCAAGCGATAGCACAAAAAAAGCTCCGAATGAATCGGAGCTTCTTTTGTGGTATGAGCCGGGAGCTTACTTGCTCTGGGCGATCTGAGCCTGAGCAGCGGCGAGGCGGGCGATGGGCACGCGGAACGGGCTGCAGGACACATAGTCGATGCCGATGGTGTTGAAGAACTCGATGGACTTGGGATCTCCACCGTGCTCACCGCAGATACCGCACATGAGGTTCTCGCGGCGGGTGCGGACCTTGTCCACACCGATCTTCACCAGCTGACCGACAGCCTTCTGGTCGATGGTCTGGAAAGGATCGGCATCCAGGATCTTGTTGCCGAGGTAGTCACCCATG
>JAEEGL011354003.1_pt1 | contig 18608 bp, 17 predicted proteins | sample 9134231 | NCBI WGS metagenome assembly JAEEGL01 (sample SAMN16246548, study PRJNA631951) | gut metagenome | biome: gut microbiome; feature: rumen; material: fiber-attached | host: Bos | place: Iran: Karaj | collected 2018-10 | reverse complement strand
TCTGATAGTAAATTTCTATTGAAATATTTCAAACTTATTGTATAGTGATTAATGCCAAATCATTATACAAGAAACAGAAAAAAATACATTGATACTTTTATTAAAGTATGATTTGGTGACTTATTATAAGTTACCTTTTTGTTTTTTCTGTTTTGTGCCATTCTTTTTTGATATTAAAGAATTGCATATGATTTGGAGTCTTTTATGACTCCTTTTTCTATCATGCAAAAGCAAGATAAAACCATAAAACCATTAGTATCTGTAATTATGCCAGTATACAATACTAAAGATTTTGTATGAGAGGCAATAGAATCTATTTTAAATCAAACTTTTAAAGAGTTTGAATTTATTATAGTTGATGATTGATCTACAGATTGAAGTTATGAAATATGTGAAGAATATGCTGAGAAAGATAAGAGAATTAAATTATATAAGAATGATAAGAATAGTTGAGTAGCATATACTAAAAATAGATTAATATGATTAACAACAACTAACTATTTAGCATCACAAGATAGTGATGATGTTAGTACTCAGAATAGATTAAAATTAGAATATGAATTTCTTGAAAATCATAAAGATTATGCAGTAGTAGCGTGAAATAATATTATCATAGATGAAGAATGAAAAGTAATAGGACATAGAAAATATTCAGATGATATAAGAAGTGTAATATTAAAACAATCACCAGTATCACATCCTACTACGATGATGAGAAAAGATATCTTTGAGAAGGTATGATGATATTCTAAGGTAAAGTATGTAGAAGATTATGATTTATGGATCAGACTATATACAGAGTGATATAAGATAAAGAATATCGATAAAGATTTGCTCAAATATAGAATTAGAAAAGGTGCACAGAAGTCTAATGTAAAACAGACTATTAGATGAACATTAAAATGTCAGGAGAATGCTTATGAAAAGGTTAAGCCATCTTTTTCTGATAGAGTTTATCATATTGCTTTAAAATGATTGTTAATATTGCCAAATAAATGGATTTTAGCTCTTTTTAAGTTGTTTACTTATTAATTTTACTTTTTGTACGAATCATATGAAAGTAAAAAACGTTATAGTATGAGCATGACTTTCATGAATAGTCTTAGCTCAAAAACTAGCTGAAAAATGAGAAGAAGTTTTAATTATTGAAAAAAGAAATCATATCTGATGAAACTGCTATGATTACTTTGATGAAAATTGAATACTTGTTCATAAGTATTGACCTCATATTTTTCATACAGAGATAAAAGAAGTACGAGATTATTTAAATCAATTTACAGATTTTACTACTTACCAACATAAAGTAATATGACTTATTGATGGTAATTTAGCACCTATACCTTTTAACTTTAACTCTCTTTACATTTGTTGTCCTAAAAAATTAGCAGAGAGATTAGAAGAATTATTGCTTAAGTATTATAAATATAATACAAAAGTTACTATATGAGAAATAAAAGAAAGAGCTGAGAATGAGAATAATGAAGAATTATCTTTTCTAGCTAATTATATCTATGAAAAGATATTTAAGCATTATACTATGAAACAGTGGTGAATAGAAGAAAGTGAGATAGATCCAGAAGTAATGAAAAGAGTTCCAATAGTAATTTCTAGAGATAATAGATATTTTCCAAACCAAAAATATCAATGAATGCCTAAAGAATGATACACAAAAATGTTTGATAAAATGCTAGAGAATAAAAATATCAGAATTATGTTAAATACTGATTATAAAGAGATTATCTGAAAACTAGAGTATGAAAAACTTTATGTAACATCACCTATTGATGAATTCTTTGATTATAAATATTGAGAATTATGATATAGGAATACTCTATTTACATTTGAAACACTTGATGTACAAAGTTTTCAAGAAAATTCAGTAGTTAATTACCCTAACGATTATGATTGGACAAGAATAACTGAGATAAAGAAATTCTATCCACAATCTCCTACTTATAACATTGATAAAACAGTTCTTATTAAAGAATATCCATGAAAATGAGATATTAAAATATATCCAGTAAGAACTGCTAAAGATTTGGACTTGTTGTCAAAATATGAAGATGAAGCAAAGAAATTAAATAATGTTAATTTCTTCTGAAGATTAGCAAATTATAGATATCGAGATATGGATAAAACAGTTAAAAATGTTTTAGATTTTTTCAATAATTAAGTATGAGAAAATCAGATGGTAAAGAAGATCTTTTTAGTAATGTTGAAATAGTAGTTGCTCATTATTCTGAAGATATTGAATGGCTAAAGCCATATGCAGATTATGTAACAATATATCATAAATGAAAAGAAGATAAACCTAGGTTTCCTGTCAAAAAACGAGTTAAGATAGAAAATGTATGAAGAGAATGAGAAACTTATCTTCAACATATTATCAATAATTATAATAACTTAGCAGATATAACAATTTTTTTACAATGATGAATGCATGATCAGTTATATAATAAAGTTGCGTACGGTAATTTAGAAGAATACATTAAAGAAGTAAAAAAATATGGATTTTCAACAAGTAGAACATGGATTGTTTATAAAAAAAATCCTCAAATAGTTTTTGAATGAAAAACAAAAGAACAGTATAACAATTGATCAATGAGTCATGCTAAAGACACGTTTGCTGATTTTTATGAAAAAATATATTGAGAAAAGCAACCTTTAATATTTCCATGTTTTTTCTGTGCTAATTTTGCTGTAACAAAAGAAAAAATACAAGCAAGGCCAAAAAAATTTTATGAAAATATACATCAATATTTGAATTATCATGTTAACCCAGAAGAATGACATTATTTAGAAAGATTATGGTTTAGAAATTTTAATGATAAACTAAATTTTCATTATTTACTTAAGATATTAATTTGGCCATTCCAAGCAGTGTATTACAAAATTAAAAAATAAAATAGTTTAATTTAGATAATTTGTTTAGATAGCAATGATAGAATTAATAAAAAGAAATAAATTCGTATACAACCTATTGTTGTTTATCTTTTTCATACCAAGGACACTATATTATTATATTCTATTACTGATTTTTTCTTTATTCAAAATTAATAATAAGAAAATTGTAGTTATAAGTTATGATGGGAAAGGTTATTGAGATAATGGTAAATATATATGCAATGAACTTATTAAATATAATTATAAAATATATTGGGCAACAACCGAAAAGTATAAGAATAGCTTACCAAAAAAAATTAACTATATAAAATTTAATTCAATAAAATACTTATATCATCTAGCGACAGCCAAAATTTGGATTAATAACAATAGATTTTGGCTAGGGATAAGGAAAAGGAAAGGTCAATTTTACATCCAAACACGACATGGATGTATTTGATTTAAAAAAGTAGAAGCAGCTGTAAAAAATACTTCAATGCTGTATGTATGGAGTGCCAAAAATGATTCAAAAATGTCTGATTTATTCATAAGTGATAGTACGTTTTGTACAAATAATTATAAAAATAATTTTTGGTATAATTGAAATATTTTAGAATGTTGATGCCCTAGAAATGATATAATTACGGGTAATGATTATAATATAATAAAAAAGGTAAAAAACTATTTCTGATTTTCAAGTTCAGAAAAAATATGTTTATATGCTCCTACTTTTAGAAACAATAAATCATTAGATGCATATGATATAGAGTATGAAATGTTGTTAAATGAATTAAAAAATAAATTTAAAGGCAATCGAAAAATATTAATAAGATTACATCCAGCAATTTCCAATATAACTGACCAATTTCATTTATTTAATGAAAATATTGTTAATGCTAGTGATTATCCTGATATGCAAGAATTGTTAGTTGCTACAGACTTTCTTATAACTGATTATTCTTCATGCATATTTGACTATGCTATCTCAAAAAAACTAGCTATAATATATGCTTCAGATATAGAAGAATATAACAAAAATGACAGAGATTTTTTGTATAAGATAGAAGATACCCCATTTCCAATAGCAACTAATAATAGAGAATTAAAAGAATTAATTCTTAGTTATGATATAGATAAATATGAGAAAAATTTAATTTCATTTTATAATCGTATGGGACTGAAAGAAATTGGTAAATCATGTGAAAAAATAGTTGAAGTAATAAATAAAATAACCGAATGAAAATATAATTAAATTAATAACTTCCAAATTTTATATAGAAATAATGAAAAGATGAAGAAAGCTAGGAACATTGCAATTATTATTGCGGGTGGTAAATGATCTAGGATGTGACAGGACATTCCAAAACAATTTATTCATATTTATGATAAGCCTATCATTATATATACATTAGAAAGTTTTCAAAGACATCCAGAAATTGATGAAATAGAAGTTGTATGCTTAGATTGATGGGTAGATGTTTTGGAAGCTTATGCTAAACAATTTAATATCACAAAATTAAAATATATTGTCTCAGGTTGAGAAACAGGTCAAGAATCAATTAGAAACGGTGTCTATAATTTAGAAGACAAAGTAGATCCAGATGATAATATCATTATACATGATGGTATTAGGCCATTAGTTGAACCATCTGTTCTCTCTGATGTTATAGCTAAATGTAATCAATATGGTAATGGTGTTACATCATTACCTTATAATGAACAGATATTCGTTATTGATGATGAAATATCAACAACTAAATATATTCCTAGAGAGACGCTTAGAAGAGTATCCACTCCACAAGCTTATAAGTTTAAGAAATTAGATGAAAAATATCATGAAGCTTTTGAAAAAGAAATTGGAATATATGGATCAAGTTATACTAATACAATGATGGTTGAACTTGGAGAAAAATTATACTTTGCGGCATGAAGTGACAAAAATATAAAATTAACAACAAAAGATGATATTGAATTATTTAAAGCATATTTAAATAGTGATAAAGAAAAATGGCTGAAATAAATGACATAAATTATCTAAAGAATGATCTATATATGGAAGATATCGAAAAACTTACTAAAGAAGATATCCCTTTTGATAAATTAAAAAATAGTAGCATTCTTGTAACATGAGCTAGAGGTTTAATATGAAGTTTTTTGATAGATACTTTAATGTATTGTAATGAAAAACAAGATTTAAACTGTAAAATATATGCCTTAGGTTCAAGTGATTTAGGTAAAGAAAGATTTAAAGATTATCTAAATAATCCTTTGTTTACTTATATACAGCACGATGTAAACAATGTATTAAATCTAGATGATAAAATTGACTATGTTATACACTTAGCAAGTAATACCCATCCATTACTATATGCTAAAGAACCGGTTAAAACTATTACTACTAATATAATTGGTACGTATAATTTATTAAACTTTTCAATAACAAAAAATATTAAAAGATTTGTTTTTGCATCCTCTGTTGAAATATATTGAGAAAATAGAAAGGATGTTGAACTATTTGATGAGAATTATTGTGGATATATCAATTCAAATACATTAAGAGCATGATATCCTGAAGGTAAAAGATGCTGAGAGACATTATGCCAAGCCTTTAAAGAAGAAAAATGATTAGATATAGTTATTCCAAGATTTTCTAGAATATATTGACCAACTTTACTAAGAAATGATTCTAAGGCACTTTCTCAGTTCTTATTTAAAGCTATAAATAATGAAGATATTGTATTAAAAAGTGAAGGTAAACAGTATTATTCATACACTTACATATATGATGCAGTTTATGCATTATTGATTGTTATGCTAAATTGAGAAAATGGTGAGGCATATAATATATCTTACCCTGAATCAGATAAAAGATTATATGAAATAGCAAATATTGTTGCTGAGAGCGTTGGTAGAAAAGTTATATTTGATTTACCAAATGAAACCGAAAGAAAAGGGTTTAGTACAGCAACAATTGCTAGAATGGATAATAGTAAAATTAAGAGAATTTGATTTAATCCTCGCTTTGATATGAATGAAGGAATAAGAAGAACTATCGATATTTTGAGAGAGTAATAATTTAAACATAATTAATATTTAATTATTAGATTTTTTATATTTTTATAAACGAGAAATAATATATGAGAAAAATACTTTTTATTGCTGATTGATTTGATTGAAGATGATGATGAAAAATTGCTTCACTTATGGAAAACTATTTTTCAAAAAAATATAATACTGTTACTTTAGTTGCTTTCTTTGATTCATGATTCTTTCCTATTAAATGAAAAAAAATCAATATATGATCATTATGAAAGAAACCATTTCCATGAAGAGGTTACTTATGTCTATTGATTCATTTAATTAATATATTTAGGAATATTAAAGTTGAAAAACCTGATATTGTTATTTGTATATGATCATATAGTAATTTTTTGTGATTATTTGCAAAAAGATTTTTTAATTTTAAATTACTTCTTACTCAACATGAACATATCACGTTAAAGTCTAAAATATATGCGACACTTTTAGATAAAATGATATTTAAATTTAATAAGTACTTAATATGAAATTCAAAAATTGTTTGCGTATCCAATGAAATAAAGGAAGATACTGTCAATTATTATAAAATTCCTGAATGACAAGCTGTTGTAATATATAATTGATTTGATTTTGAACAAATTCAATCTCTAGGAGATGAGCCAGTAACTATTAAAGAGAAATACATTATAAATGTATGAGCCCTCAGTAAAGGTAAAAATCAAAAAATGTTGATAAAAGCTTATGCTAACTCAAAGTATAAATCTCATTATAAATTATTACTTTTATGAGGATGACATATGGAATGTAAGAGGGAACTCGTTAGTTTAACAAAAGAATTATGAATAGAAAATTTTGTTATATTCGCTTGATTTGATAAAAATCCGTATAAATATTTAAAACACGCATCAATGTTTTGCTTTACTTCCTTAAGTGAAGCATTACCAACAGTTTTAATTGAGTCATTAATATTAAAAGTACCTATTCTGACTGTTCCCGTAATTTGAGCAAAAGAAATATTAGATAATTGAAATTGTTGAATAATTTCTAAAGATTGGGATGTTGATGAATTTTCTAAGTTGATAGATAAATATATAGAAAAAGATAATTCAGCTTTAATAAAAAGATGATATAAATTTGCTGAAGCGAATTTTAAGGATTCTACAATGATGGAAAAATATGAAAGACTTCTATATAATTTATAAGCCCACTTTCTTAATGTTTATTTAGTTTGTGCAAATATAATTATTACCTATGAAAACATAGTATAAACAATATTTAAACCTTCATAATAATCATATTAGTTTTATGGTGAAACTGTTTTTTAATATATTAAGTGCATTTATCCTCATGGAACAACTTATTCTTTGCTGATTGTCTTGATTGAAAATAATGAAGAAATCTCACCAAATTGAAAAAAATTATTTTCAAAAAAATATAATAAAATTGGTACTTTTAAAGGTTAGTTTTTTTGTTTTCAAGAAACAATATTTTTTTATTTATTTCGTTGGATACAAATACTTTTAAAATACTTTTTTATCATAAATTAAGATTTCTATATGTTAATATCCATTATTTTGATTTTATAAGACGCCCTTTTATTCTTTCTAAAGGTGCCACATATCTATAAGGTACTAAAAATACAATCCTTACAATTATTGCATAAAAAGAATTTGGATAATGCTTTCTGTATTTCCGTGCAACTTTTATTGCACTAATCTTTCATTTGAAAAGATTACCATGTCGTAAAGAATTTTTGCGTACTCTATATCATATTATGGAATCAATATTACATATTTTACAATATTTTCAAATTCTGCACCATAATTCATAATCCTCTGTATAACAAGTAGTATCATAAATTCATGATATCGCTAATATAGACTTTCTTATCAGTATACCAGATTGTGCAAACGAATTACATCACAGTAAATGTCTTTTAATATCATCATTTGTTATCCTGTACTTTTTTTTGTGTGTTTCACCTCAATCTTCATAAATACTTAAATATTCTTTCACTCAAACAAGTCAATAATCATTATGATTTTCCATATATTCAACTTGTTTTTCAACTTTTTTTTCATCAATTCGAAAATCATCATCATCAAGCATAGCAATATATTTTCATTTACACTCTAGTATTCACTGATTTCTAGCAGCGGCAACTCCCATCCTTGTCTCATTACATATATATGTGATATTCTTATCGTTTTTTAATTTATTAAAATATAATTCAACGTTTTCACTCGATTTATCATTTATTATTATTATTTCAATGTTTTTATAAGTTTGATTTTTTACAGAATTAATTGCTTCTGAAAAATAATCAAGATTAGGCTTATATGTAACAATAACAACTGATACTAAGGGGGTTTCTTTTATCATAACATTCCATATTAATTTATTAAAGATTATTGGTTACTGATTTGTTGTTTAAAATATCTCGTAATCAGATGAACTAATACCATATGAATATCCTCTATTGGTCAATAGTCTTTAGAATCTACTAATATTGATTGATCTAACATTCATTTAGCTTTTCATCAATCAAATCATAAAAATCAAATTGTATTAATTCAATTATCCTTGGCAACCTCTATTGCTTTTATCAAATTACTAGAATTTCAACTTCATGTTATAATAATTAAAAGATCTCAAACTTCTCATAATGTTTTTAACTGTTCTGAAAAAATATAATCAAATCATTCATCATTTCCCCATGCTGTTATAAGAGGGATATTATCACTCAATGATACTGCTTTAAATTTTAATTTGTCATTTTTGGTTTGTGGTTCTTTTCAGAGTGTTGTTTTTTGCAAATCTGATGCCATATGATTTGATGTAGCAGAACTTCATCAATTTCAAGCAATGAATATTTTTTTTCATTCAATAAATGTTTTTTCTATGGTTTCTATTACTCAAACGATTTCTTCATGTCTTAATAGATCCAACGTAGCTTTTAAATTTTCAATGTATCATCTTGAAAATTGGAGCTTTCACTCTCTACCTAGAGTTTCATAAATTTCCATAGTTTTTACAAGTTAATTAATAAAAATCACTTTACTTCATGTATTATCAAAATTAAATTTGACTTTTCTGAGGTCACTTAATGCTGTATAAACATCTTCTTGTTTATCTTTTGGCACGTAGAACAATAAAAATCATCCTCATCATGCTCAAAGAATTTTTCATCACTCTGCTCATGCTTTCATAGCTTTTTCATATCGCTCATCTATTTGGGAATTAGATATTCATCACGACATTTCTTTTTTTAATAACCAATTTTCGTGTAACAATTTACCAAAACTATTAATATTATTATTCTCTAAATCTTTTTTTAATTCATATGTTAATTTTACCATTTCTTTCATTATATCTTGCTTTTTTGAATCAGATACCATATTTTTATTCTGATCTGCTAGTATATTTGATGCACTTCTTGTTATTCATGTATAAAGCATTATTAGATTATTTGATAATCTCTTTTTCGTTTCAGGAAGACATATTATAGGTTCTACTGAAACTGTATCATCCGATTTAAATTCTATAAAATTTAATCAACCATAAGCTGCTGCATATTGATCTTGTTTTCAAATTGGCTGTCAACATTTTCCCATTTCAATCATACAATCTTGTTGAGCTAATTCTTCTGGTGATATATATTTTCATTTATAAACAGATAATGCGTGTAATGTACCTACACAAAAAGAAGATGAAGACCCCAATCATGATCAACTTGCTGGAATATCTGATATAGATGTTATTTCAATTTTATTATCTATATCGTAAAATTTTAACATTTCTTTAATGTATTTGTGATCAATTTTTTCTACATCATCAACTTCTTCCGTTTTTGAATATTTAAGACGAATTATATCTTCAAATGGTTTGTGTATAGTAATGTAGACATATTTATCTATAGTTGTACTAACAACAGCTCATCAATATTTCTGGTAAAAACTTGGAAGATCACTTCATCCTCATGTGAAGCTTACTCTCAATGGTGTACGCGTTATTAACATTTGAAATGATAGTATTATAAATATAGATTAATCATAATTTTCTATTATAAATTTACATGCTTCTTCTAAGTTATCAAAAAGGAAATCTGCTTGTACTTTATATTTTCAATCATCTCAAGCATATCATGTTCTAACTAATATGGTTTTTAGTCATGCATTTTTTCATGTTTGGATGTCCCTAGTGGAATCTCAAATTATAAATGATTTACTTACATCAATATTATATTTTTTTACGGCTTGAGCAATCATTCAAGTTTTTGGTTTCCTACAATCGCAATCTATTTTTAATTCAGGTATTTCTCATTCAAATCATTTATCTGGATGATGAGGACAATAAAATAGATCATCTACATATGCTCAATCTCTTCATAAAATTGTTTCCATTTTTTTGTGTATCTCATCAAGTTCATCTTCTGTTATCATTCATTTTGCTATCATTGGTTGATTTGTAACAACAATTGATAAATATTCTGATTTATTAATTATAGACAATCATTTTGTAACTCATCCTATCAACTCAAAATCATTAATATCTCTTAAGTTATCTACTTCTCTATTAATTACTCAATCTCTATCAAGAAATATAGCTTTTTGTTTATTTCCAATATTAAGTCTTGCTACTTTTCAAGATAATATATCTCATTCAACTTGTTTAAGTCTTTCGGGGGTTCCCATATCCTTGATATATTCATGCGTCTTATATCATCTTAATATTCCTCAGCTTTCAATAATTTTAGGGAAAATATGTTTTCAAAAATCCGAAGACTCGTTTGATGGAATATATTTAAATATGTCAGAACTTAAAATATATAAAGCAGCATTTACACAATTATGAAAATATTCTCATTCATTATGTGGTTTTGAATGGAATTGCTTGATAGTCCAATCTTTATTTAGTTCTATTAAATCGCTATCAATTGGATGATTATTCGGATGTACTAGTAATGTTCATAAGTTTTCACTATTTTCTTTATCAAATTCTATCATTTTCTGAAGATTTATGTCCATGATGGTATCTCAGTAAAACACAAAGAATCTATCATTTATTTTTCATTCTAATTGTTTTACTGCTCATGCTGTTCACAATGGAGCTTGTTCAACTATGTGCTCAATATTTACTCAAAATTTAGATCAATCTCCAAAATATTCGGTAATTACATTACTAAGGTATCATGAAAGTATAACTATATCGGTTAATCAATATTTTTTTGCCAATTCTATCTGCCACTCCAAAATAGGTTTTCATGCTACCTGAACCATTGGTTTTGGTATATCTGAATAACCTAATCTCGTTCATTTTCATCACGCTATTATTACTACTTTCATATCAAACAAAAATACTAAAGACAGATAAATATTAAGTTAGATTTAATCTGTATAATTATTTCCTATGATTTAATATACAGAGACTTTTAGGGATTTCAATATAAATATTTTATTTCTTTAAATTCAAAATTTCTTTTTTTAGTTTTTTTATTATTCAAAGATTTCCTAATATAACTACACTGTAGAAAAGTAATCCAATTGTAATTAATCTGACAATTATATGCCATCTATTTCAATCCCCATCTATGAAATATTGCTTTCATAGGAAAATAATCAATCATAATATTACAAATAACAAAACATTTCAAATAATGAATTTCCAGTTATAGTTTTGAAAGAATTTTTCTTTTTTTAACAAGAATAAACTTAAACACCAATTATAAATATTACTTAATCAAAAAGCTATTCATGCTCAGTATACACCATATAACTTAATTAATATATATGCTGTAATAATAGTTAAAACACAAGATATTCACGTAATATAGACTCTTTCTTTTACTTTTCATATTCCCGCCAATACACCATAATTAAATCACGCTAAAATGCTAAAAAATAAAAACAAACCCGAATAAGATAATAATATTCCAGAAGTTAAGTATTCTTTTCAAAATAAGGCGATAGAAATTTCTGGTCAAAGTACGATAAATAATGTTGAAAGACTTAGTATAAAGATAGAGAAATAATTGTAAAAGAATGTATAGAGGAGTCATAACTTCGTTTTATCTTTCTTTTCAAACAATTCCGAGGTTAGAGGAAATATTAACCCCAAAATTGGACCAATAAGTGTTGCTCAAATATTAAATAGACTTAAAAAATTAGAATAATATCATGCATTCTCAGCTCATAGAAAATATAATACCATTTGTTGAATTATCTGTCAGAAAAGTGTTCATACACTTGATCATAGGAAAGATCGCATTGCATATTTTACATATTTGCCAATCACTTTTTTCTCTATTTTTAAAATTCATTGCATAAGTGATTTGTGATATTTTATATAGAGAAGATATGCTACAATAATTCATACAACAAATCATAAGATCCATCCTATACTATACCATTCAATATTTCATTTTCATGAAAAAAAACAAAATAACATAAACAAAAAAGTTGTCATCAGTTGAACAAAAGATGTTAGCTGATTTTCAAATGTCTTCTGAAAAGAGATAAATATTGATTGAAATACTTGTAAAATATTAGTTAAAGTAAAATATACACAAAAATATCTTAGTATTATTCAAGCATGTTCATTCTTAAAATAATGAACAGATAGCCATTCATTTCAAAACCGAAGACAAGAAGCAATTACTAGCGATGTAAAAAGTTGCACTCATAATGATAACCGTATGGTTGTCTTTATGTTATTATATTCTTTTTTTAAATAGAATCTTGGTAAGAAAAAACGAAGACTCTCTGTTAATCAAAGATCATTATATGTTCAGAGAAAAGTTACCAAAGATATAATACTATACATTACCCCGAAATCAGCTACAGAAACATCTGGAGAATTTGATATTAATAATCTTATTAAGTATCATATAGGAGCAGCAAGATATCAAAAAAAATAAAGTCGGAATCACTTTTTTATTAGCTTTTGACTTAATGTTTCATCTGTTAAAAGTTCTGTATTTTTACTCATAATTTATCATTAATAAACGGTGTGAATTATGCGTATTTTCTTATAAAATACAAACAAAAAAGAAAAATCATTTCATGACTTCTCTTAAATTATATTTATCAAAATTTGCCAAATAATAGTTTTTAGTTTATAATTAATAAAATATTATGTTTTATAAAAATTTTCTATAAAAGATGAAAAAAAGATTAATTACATTATGAGTTGCATGACTACTCGCTTGAACACCAAATGCTAATGCAGAAATTAATTCAACAAAAGAAGGAACTAATAAAGATTTAATTGAAACGATTTCAAATAATCAAACTAGTTCTACTGATTCTACTAGTACAATTTCATTTGATGAAGCAAGAAAATTAAAAGAATATAAAGAGCTCATTGAAAAGTTATTAACAAATGAAAATATAAAAGAATTAATTGCAGAATATTGAGAAGAAGACGTTGTAAATATTATAAACGAAATTCTTAAGAATTGAGACATAGATGAAATAGTTGATAAAGCCATCAATAATGAAGATTTACAAAAAGCTATGGAAGAATGAAATGAAGATGAAGTGGCAAAAATATTACAAGAAATAATTGATGACTTTTATCATGTAAGACCAGCATGGTGGAGAATAGCTGATAAAGTTTCTTATTGAATTACTTTCGTTATAGTTTGGGAATTATTGAAGAAGAGAAAAGAATGGTAATATAATAAAGAAATTTTTATTTAATTAAAAGATTACATATATTACGGAAAACAATATAATTTAGTATTTTTGATTAGAATTTCTGAAGAATAGAATCAATTCATTTGTCAAATAAAGCTATATCTTTTGGTATGGCTTTTAAACTATAAAATATTTAAATATTATTATTAAATAATTATTACTTATGCATACATCTTAATACTTCATTAGCATATCCTTCTTTTATCAAAAGATCATAATTTTCTTGCTTCAAATCATCAAATTTCATAAGATTTTTAGCTATAGGATAATATTGTTTTTGTTCTATTAATGCATCTGCTAATTTTTGTGTATCTATATCTCAGAATTTTTCTAAATAATCAGCTACATAATATCAATTTCACATTTCTACTATTCTATCTACGACTTCTTGATGATCTATTCCTTTAAATTTTCTTAGGAAATCAACTACTGCTTCATATTCATTATGATTCAATAACTTATCTACTATATCTTTATCATCTAATCCTTTAAATTTATGATATTCTCTTGCTAAACAATACCCAGCTCAATGTTCGATAAGATAATCAGCAATTTCCTGGTCATTTATATTTTCTAATCTTTCATAAATCATAGTTAAATTAGATCATTCACCAATATCAATCATTCTTTTAGCAAATTCCATATGATTTAATTCTGGGAATTTATCTAAATGATCATAAATAAGATAACATCTATTTGCATCAATACACATATCAACAATATCATTACGAGTAACTCCTTGTAATTCATAATTATCTAAATCATGAACAAAATTAGATCATTGCCATGAGAATAAAACATGTTTTACAGTTTCTTCTGTAATAATTAATTTCTTTTCAGGAGCTTTTTCTGATTTTCATAAAAACTTATCTTTCAATTGAGACCAAAATCATTTCTTTTCTCCATTAAGATTATCAGCCAATTCCTTTTTAGTTGATTCAGATTCCAAATTTTTAGTTGATTGTTCTTTTTCTTCTAATTTTTCTTTAGCCATGGCATAATATATTCAAGATAAAATTTATGGTAATATTATAGTACAAATGGCTTTAAAATTCAAATTTGAAGGAACTTTTTAATTATTTTTTGATTGTAGTAATTATATAAGTAAATTTTTATGCAATTAATTGTTATATAATTCTGACATTGAAATATAATTTAGCAAGAATATAGTATATAACATTTATTTATTAGTTCATAAAGGATGCCAATTAAAGAACAAATAAAAAAGGAATTATCCGAAGAATTGCTTATGTTTCAGTTAAAAGAAAGATATGAGTCTATGCATCTATTACGTGATAGGATTCAAGCTATTTGTTTACGAATTTTGTGAATATTGTTATGAATTTCTTGATGGTTGGCTCAATGAAAATTAGAATTTTCTTGTTGTGAGAAATGTGCTGCAATTATTCTTCTCATTGTATGTGTATTATTGTTTTATTTCTATTTTGAGAACTTGAAAACAGGTCGGTTATCACAACATAATCTTGCAATTCAATTAGAACAACGTTTAGGTTTATATAAATGAACATTACCTGATAAATTTGGAGAAAATAAATCTCGACCATTTTTAAAGCATCACTATTGCCTTCTATTATTTTGAGTTATTGTATTATTTATTTGTATATTATATTTCACATAAATGGAAATTAATAAAGAGATTAAAGATTTCATGGATAAATTCATTAATATTAATGATTATAGGTTAGATAAAGCAAGAAAAACAACTGCTACTTTGTCCGAATTTTTAAGAAACAATTTGAAATGATATCAAGACTCAGCATATCAATGAAGCTTTTCATACTATACAATCATAAAACCAGATCCAGATACTGATGGTTGAAAATATGATGTAGATCTTGCAGTAGAATTATCATATAATAAAGATTATCAATGATGAGAGAAGAAATATTATAAAAATGTCTATGAATGCCTAAAGGATAGTGAAAGATACTCTTCAAAAGTTAGTAATGAGAAAGAAAGGGCTGTAAGAGTTTATTACGAAAGTGATGACTGAGAATTCTATGTAGATTTAGTTCCTATGTTTCAAGAAGATTGAAAATGGCGAGTTATTAATCATATAGCAAATAAAAAAGAAATTTCATGATGATTTTTATTTAGAGATTGGGTTAATGAACAAAATAATAAAACATCAATTGAATGATCTCAAGAAAAATTTTTAAAGAAGATTATTAGAATATTTAAATTTTTTAGAAATCAAAAAAGTATAAGTGATATTAAATCTGTTCAGTTAACTTTATTACTATCAAGGCAGGTTGATAAATTAGATAATAATTGTTTTTCATCTATTTCAAATACTCTTTATTCAATATCAAAGTCATTGAAAGAAGAACTCGAATGATGTAATTCCGTTGATGATTTGGATTTATCCAATCCAGCTTTACCCGAAGAAGTTTTTGATAGGAATTTCGACGAAAATAAATTTCAAGAATTTAAAAATTCTGCTATATCTCTTATTGATGTAATAATTTTAGCATATGAATGTGAAGATGAAGAAAAAAGTTTTTCTTTATGGCAAAGTGTTTTTTGAGATTGATTGACAAGCAACATTAATAAGACATTAGCTGTATATAATTTTGATCATGCCCAAAATCCAACAGATATATGATGCTTTTATAAAAGATTACCTTATTATTTTAAATTAAAATGTAGGTATTATTTTTGAAAATCTCCATGGGCTATGTATGAAGATAAAAAGCACTGAAAAAAAATAGTAAAGCTGTCAAAAATACAATTTTTTACTACAAAAATTCCAAATAATATTCCTAAACAAAATGTATTATGGCAAGTTACAAACAATAATCAATCTAATGAAATTCGTTGAGAGATATGAAAACCGAACAAAAATCTTCATTATCAGAAACAATTGTGATGATTTGCTATTGAAGAAACTGCTGCATATCCGTGAAGACATCGAGTCAAATGCTATATTATTAATGATGCTAGAGAAATAATAGCAGAATCAGATAAATTTTATATAAATATTCAGAAATAATGAGTTAATTGTTAGATATTTTACATTTGTTCGCAATATAATGTCAAATCTCATTAAACATCAAAATGAACTTGAAGAAGATTATCGTTCTAAAGATTTATTAAATCGAGGAAATAAAATTTTAGATTATTCAAGTAGTAAATTAGATAAAATTCAAAATTCTTGAATTGTATGATTAATTTGACCATTTTGATGTTGAAAAACTACGTTTATAAACCAGATTATAGAACGTGAAAATAAAATTGATAGTTGATCGAAATGGTTAAACTTTGATGCTTGGAAATATCCTGATAGAAAAGATCTTCGAGAAAATTTTATATTAGACATGGCACAGAATCTGGATAAAAAATGAGAAGGAATTGTGGTAAAAGAGTTAAAAGGGAAATCAACTTCGATATTTGGAGCGATGTTAAGTGATTGATGAGAATATCTAGATAAATTTATTCCAAATATAAGGGAGTATCTATTTAGCAGAGAAAAGAGAGAACTACATGTAATTGAGTCTTTATTAAAAGAGATTTTTATTGCTCTACATATGTGAAAAGATTGAAAACTGTTTCCAACAATTTACATAGTTATAGAAGATATAGATCGTTCATGAGATGCTTGAGTATATTTTCTCCAAACTTTGAACTATTTTCTCAAAAAAATTAATTTATGAAAATGATTGAAAGTTATTGCAATAGCAACTATTTGAAATATTGAATATAGATGAAATCTAGATTCCTATTTAAAATGCATCGATTACATACATAAATTTCCGATAGCTAGTTATAATTATACTCCAATGATACATTATTTTCTTAATGATAGATGATGTAACACTTCATTAGAAGATTTTATAAATTATATTTCAAATCATTATGAGTGATTTACACCTAGAACATTGAAACATATTTTAAGAGATTTAAATATAGCATTAGAAGAATTATGAATAGATGATAATAGTCCTTCTTTGCTTGATAACATATCAACAATGATTTCAGTGCTAACAGCAAAATATTTAAATGTTCAATGAGAAAAAATAACATATTTAGACAAACGAAAAAAAGAATGAAGGATATCAGAAGATGGTTTTAAATCATACTTTTTATCCATTGCAACACATGTCTTATTCATACAAAAAACAAATTGAGTTCCAAAATTGTTAGATTCATGAATTTATAAAGAAACTGTTGTTGATTATTCATTTACTGATTTTTGAGAAGAAGATAATAGATTAATATGTTTTCAAAAAATCCCATGATATGCTAACTGAACAGTCCATATTAATAGAAAATTATTTTTCATTTAAACACCTCTTTTTTCCCCCCCTCTACATACTCCATAGTTACATTAATTCTTTTCTCGTATATGCAAATCTCCTCTTCAACTATTTTTAGCTCATTTTCATGTTTCCTAACAATAAAATCATTTTTTAAAGCTATGTGATATTGAAGATAACTTTAATTTAGAGAACCATTTCTTTGCTAAAGTATTATGGAACTCTTTAGCATCATCTAATATTTTTTCTCTATCAAATCATTTCAAATTTCATCAAAACATATTTAAATTTAAATATAATCTGATGAAATTATAAAAAAGATAATTCTACTCTACCTATTACCTATTGAAATCACTCTTTCTTTTATCTATACTACTAATACAATAAGTCATTGGGAGAAAAATAAAAACCTTGTGGTATAAGTAATAAACAAAAAACATTAATGCTTATGACAACAAAAGAAGCTATTCTGGAACTTCTTAACATGAAAGTCCAGGAAATGGAAAATCAGATTGATTCTAGCACACGTGCTAGCAATCTCGTTACAAAAGACCCCGTTACTCGAGAAAAGTTTAAAGAGGTCTGTCGTATAAAGGGCCAGCCCATTCCTTCTGATGAGGAATTGGAAACATTATGCTCTAAGATTCGTGAAAGAGATCAGATAATGATTGATCGTTACATCTCTCGAAAGAATGCTCTTGTCGCTATCGTT
>JAEEGL015734003.1_pt1 | contig 18610 bp, 16 predicted proteins | sample 9134231 | NCBI WGS metagenome assembly JAEEGL01 (sample SAMN16246548, study PRJNA631951) | gut metagenome | biome: gut microbiome; feature: rumen; material: fiber-attached | host: Bos | place: Iran: Karaj | collected 2018-10 | reverse complement strand
GATTTGAACGTCTGACATACTTAGCGCGTTACTTTAAAAGATTTGTTAAACAATGATATAATTCAATATTCGTTTCCTTGTTGATCCTCAGGTCTTCCGGGGTGGCGCCCTTGGAAGGGGCCAGTTCTCCGCAAATGTCCACCGCCACTATTTCCACCGCCTCCGCCAATCGGCCCAGTTCCCTTTTCACGTCTTCCAGCGTATGGCCTCCCTGTGTCCAGTCTGTACGGGCATATGCCTTGTCCATAATGTCCTTGTCCAGAGACACATACACCCGCTCTCCCCTTCTTTCTTCCAACCAGGCGGCAGGAATCTCGTTTTCGTAGCCTTCCGGGCCGATGGTGACAACATCCCTGAGCATCGGATTCTTCTGCTGCATCTCCTTGACCCAGCTGCCGCAGGAAAGGACACCTTCGAAGGCCGGGTCCTGGTTGTCCGGGTGGTTATCCAGCAGGACCAGGTGAAAAGGTTCCCTTTCCTTCAGGGCCAGAAGATGGCTCAGATAGTGGTAGTCTCCACTGTCCAGCCACCTCAGGCGGGGCAAGGGGCTTGGGAGAGCCTTCTCCAACTGCTCCAGGGCCTGCGCGTCACAATAGCAGCAACAACCTTCCAGGCCGGTAAAGTCCAGTACCTGAGCATCTTCCAGGCTGGAAAGGAACCCTTCCTCCCCATAGGCTTCACTAAAATGGAACACCAGGCTATTCATCTTTCAAAGATACGCATTTTTTTCGTACTTTTGCAGCAGAATTGCACAGACTTATGGCAGAATCCAATTTCATAGATTACGTACGCATCTTCTGCGCCAGCGGGCATGGAGGAGCCGGCAGCGCCCACCTGCACCGAGCCAAGTATGTGCCCAAGGGAGGGCCGGACGGAGGCGACGGAGGCCGGGGCGGCCACATCATCCTGCGGGTGAACCCCCAGCTGTGGACCCTCATCCACCTGCGTTACCGCAAAGTGGTGAAGGCCGAGAACGGAGGCAACGGCGCCGAAGCCCTCAAAAGGGGCAAGAACGGGGCCGATATCGTACTGGAAGTACCCCAGGGCGTGGTGGTCAAGGATGCCGAGACCGAGGAAGTGATTACGGAACTGGTGGAACCCGGTCAGGAGTACATCCTGTGCCCGGGCGGCCGCGGCGGTTGGGGAAACGACCACTTCAAAAGTGCCACCAACCAGACGCCCCGCTACGCCCAGCCCGGAGAGGAAGGCGTGGAAGGCTGGTTCATCCTGGAGCTGAAGGTACTGGCCGACGTCGGCCTGGTGGGCTTCCCCAATGCGGGCAAGAGCACCCTTCTGGCCGCCATCACATCGGCCAAACCCAAGATTGCCAATTACGCCTTCACCACGCTGGAGCCCAACCTGGGCATCGTCCGTTACTACGACGACCGTTCTTTCGTGATGGCCGACATTCCCGGCATCATCGAGGGCGCGCATGAGGGAAAGGGCATCGGGATGCGTTTCCTCAGGCACATAGAGCGCAATTCCGTGCTGCTGTTCATGGTGGCGGCCGACGAGCCGGATGTCACCAAGGGGTACAAGATCCTCCTGAAGGAACTGGAAGAATACAATCCGGAACTGCTGGTGAAAGACCGCGTACTGGCCATCACCAAAACGGACCTGATAGACGAAAAACAAAAGGCCAGGATTGAGAAAAAGCTGCCGGCAGACATTCCTCATGTCTTTATTTCCTCGGTGGCGCAAACCGGCCTGAATGAACTCAAAGAAACCTTATGGAAAGCCTTATCCAACTAGACCAGCAGCTGACGCTCTGGATTAATCAGCATAACCTGGAAGCCCTCAATGGCTTCTGGCATTTTGTATCCCAGGTTCGCGTGTGGTTCCCCTTTTACGGGCTCATCGCAGGCCTCATCATCTGGAAACTGGGCTGGAAGAAAGGGCTGTGCGTGGTAGGATTTGCCATTCTGGGGGTCATCCTCACAGACCAGCTGGCCAATGCCTTCAAGGAGGGATTTATGCGCCTTCGTCCCTGCCGGGACCCTTGGATGACAGCCCACGGTGTCCTGTGCCCGGACGGAATCATTGGAGGAATGCATAGCTTCTATTCCGGCCACGCGTCCAATACCTTCGGCTTTGCGGCCCTTACCTGGGCCGGGCTCCAGCTCAACGACAAACAGCACAGTTACCGCTGGTTGGGCTGGTGCTTGTTCCTCTGGGCAGCCATCGTTTCCATAAGCCGCATTATGCTGGCGGCCCATTTCCTCGGAGATATTCTTGTAGGAGCCCTCATTGGAACAGCTATCGGCCTTGCCCTGGCATACTGCTCCTACTGGGTCATTACTAAAGCACGTCTGTAAGCTTCTCCATCTGCATGCTGTGGGATCCCTTCAACAGCACAGTACAGCCTTCCAGGGGATTCTCTTTCAGATACTTCGCCAGGTCTTCGGACGTGGCGAAAGTTTTATAGGGCTTGCCCTTGGCAGCGCTGGTGAACTCTTCGCCTACCAGGAAGGCTTCCATTCCCTCCAGGCGCTCCACAATTTTCCGGTGCTCCGCTGCGGCATCGGCCCCCAGTTCCCGCATATCCCCGAGAAGGGCCACCTTGCGGCCGGGCATCAGGGACAGGTTCTCAAGGGCTACGGCCATAGAGGAAGGGTTGGCATTATAAGCATCTACAATAAGCGTATTCTTTTCTGTCCTAAGCAGTTGGGAACGGTTATTGGAAGGGACGTAGGAGGCAATGGCCTGCAGGGCATCCTCCCGGGGAACGTCGAAGTACCAGGCCAGCTTGAGGGCGGCCAGCACATTGGCGGCGTTGTAGGCACCCACCAGTTGCGTTTTCAGCCGGGCATCCCCGAAATCCAGTTCCAGAAAAGGAGTGGCCTTTACCTTTACTCCTTCCCGGGAATAGGTAATGGCTTCCATGCCTCTCTGGGAAAGCATTTCCTGCAGCACAGGATCTTCGGCATTGGCAAACACCACGCCGTCGTGCTCTTTCAGATAATCGTAGAGAAGCCCCTTGGCGTGTTTAACCCCCTCATAGCTGCCGAAACCCAGCAGGTGGGCCTTGCCCACGTTGGTAATAAGACCCAGGTTGGGCTGGGCCACGGCCAGAAGGGGTTTGAGGTCTTCCGGATGGCTGGCGCCCATCTCCACGATGGCCAGCTGGGCACGGGGGCCGATTTTGAGCACCGTAAGCGGCACGCCAATCTCGTTGTTCAGATTCCCTTCTGTGGCACTGACCCGGTACGCCGCGCCAAGAGCCGTCCTGATAAGCTCCTTGGTGGTGGTTTTTCCGTTGGTACCGGTGAGGCCGATTACGGGAATGCGAAGCTGCCGGCGGTGGTATGCCGCCAGGGCCTTCAGGGTTTCCAGGGTATCGGGCACCTTGATCAGACGAGGGTCATCGGCCTGCAGGTCCTCCCCTGCCACGGCATACGAGGCACCTTTCTCCAACGCCTGGAGGGCGAAGCGGTTGCCGTCGAAATTCTCTCCCTTGAGGGCAAAGAAAAGTTGATTTTTCTTAAGGGTACGGGTATCCGTACAAACGCCTGCACTTTGCAGGAAAATATCGTATAAATCTTTGATTTCCATTATTTTCCAGTACTCCCAAAACCGCCGGCTCCCCGGCCCGTGGCATCCAGCTGATCCACCGGCTCCCATTCTACCTGCTCGTGGCGGGCAATCACCATCTGGGCAATCCTCTCTCCGGGCACAATCTCGAAGGGCTCGTTGGAAAGATTCACCAGAATCACCTTGATCTCTCCCCGGTAATCCGCATCGATGGTTCCGGGAGTATTGAGAACGGTAATACCGTGCTTGGCCGCCAGGCCGCTACGAGGCCTCACCTGTGCTTCATAACCAGCCGGAAGGGCGATGGAGAGCCCCGTGGGAACCAGTGTACGCTGCAGGGGCTGAAGCGTGACGGCCTCCGGGAGGTGGGCCTTGAGATCCACCCCGGCGCTTTGCTCCGTTGCGTAGGCCGGGCAGGGATAAGGTGACTGATTGACAATCTTGACTTTCATTATTTGGGAGCTTTGATATACAGGACGATGGCTATAATAGTATAGAGGTAGTTGGGTAACCAGATGGCAATGGATGCCGGAAGGGTATCCGTAATCACAAACATTTCACTGAACTGCATAAACAGGATGTAGGAGAAGCCCAGGGCCGTTCCCGCCGCCAGGTTCCAGCCCATCCCTCCCCTCTTCTTCCGGGTAGAAAGGCTGAGGCCGATGATAGTGAGGATGATGGTGGAGAAGGGCAGCGAATAGCGGTTGTTCTTTTCTATAAGTGCCTGATTCACAGAAGCATCTCCGCGCATAATCTGGGTTTCTATCAGCTGGTCCAGTTCCCGCTTGTTCAGGCGCTGGATGGTGTACTTGTTCAGGAAAAAGTCGTCCCTGGTGAGACTGAGGGTGGTATCCATCTGGCGGCCGCTGCGGATATGGTCTTTCATGCCTTCGTCATAATCCCGCACGAACCAGTTTCTCAGGTGCCATACCCCGGTAAGGGTATCGTATTGGGCCGATTCGGCCGTAATCTTGGAGCGGAGCTTGCCGCCCGAGAGGTCTTCCAGCGTGAAATTGTACGCCGTATTGTTATAGGCGCTGAAGCTTTCCAGATACACAAAATGGTCATCTTCCAGCTTGTAATGCATGTCGTGGCCGATATTCACCTTGTGGCGGGGATTGTACTTCTGCTCAAAATCCACCCGGACACCGTTGGCGTGGGGAATCACCCACTGCCCCAGTTCCAGGGACAGGAGCGCGATAAAGCAGGCCGACAGCAGATACGGCAGGGCGAAGCGATGGTAGCTGATTCCGCCCGACAGAATGGCAATCACCTCCGAATCCTGCGTCATCTTGGAGGTGAAGAAGATGACCGTCAGGAACACGAACATGGGAGAATACATGTTCATGAAGTACGGGACGAAATTGCAGTAATAGTCGAAGATAATGGCTTTCAGGGGGGCTTCCTTGTTGATGAAGTCCTCGATTTTCTCACTGACGTCGAAGATGATGATAATCACCGCCAGGAAGAGGATGGCCATGAAGAAAGTGACCAGGAACTTCCGGATGATGTACCAGTCCAGCCTGTGGAGCCCCGTGAACCTCAGTCTCATAGTCTTTGCATCAGTTTAGGGACGACGGCGTTTTTCCAGCTGAGGAAATCTCCCTGGAGGATGTGCTCCCGGGCCACCCTCACCAGATCCAGGTAGAAGGCCAGGTTGTGCTCCGAGGCCACCATGGCCGCAAACATTTCCTTGGCGATGAAAAGGTGATGGATGTATCCCCGCGTGTAGTAACTGTCCACAAAGGAGGTTCCCTTAGGATCCAGAGGGGTGAAATCATCCGTCCACTTGGAGTTTCGCATATTCATGATGCCGTCCCAGGTAAAGAGCATCCCGTTACGGCCGTTGCGGGTGGGCATCACGCAGTCGAACATGTCTATTCCCCTGGCAATGCCTTCCAGGATGTTGGCGGGGGTTCCCACTCCCATCAGGTAGCGGGGTTTTTCCTGCGGCAGGAGCGGACAGGTGTACTCCAGCATCTCATACATTTTTTCCGTGGGCTCCCCTACCGCCAGGCCGCCTACGGCATAGCCTCCGCGGTTGGCGTTGTCCAGGGTGAGAGCGTGCTCTACGGCCTGTCTTCTGAGTTCCGGATAGATGCAACCCTGGATGATGGGGAACATCACCTGCTGGTATCCGTACAGGGGTTCGGTCTCGTCAAAGTGTTTGGCGAAACGCTCCAGCCAGCCCTGGGTGAGTTTCAGGGACTTGGTGGCATAGCGGATATCGGCATCTCCCGGGCAGCACTCGTCCAGGGCCATCATAATATCCGCCCCGATGATGCGCTGGGTATCTACGTTGTTCTCCGGAGTAAAGATGTGCTTGCTGCCGTCTATGTGCGAGGAGAACTTGCAGCCCTCTTCCGTGAGCTTCCGGATGGGCGCAAGGGAGAACACCTGGAAACCGCCGCTGTCCGTGAGGATGGGACGGTCCCAGTGCTCGAATTTGTGCAGGCCGCCGGCTTTGAAAAGCGTGTCCAGACCGGGCCTCAGGTACAGGTGATAGGTGTTACCCAGGATAATCTGGGCCTTGATATCATTCTCCAAATCCCTGTGATAGACACCCTTGACGGAGCCTACCGTACCCACGGGCATAAAAATGGGGGTTTGGATTTCTCCATGGTCTGTAGAGATCTTGCCGGCGCGGGCTGCGCTGGCGGGGTCTACGGCTATCTTCTCAAATTTGAACATCCTATTTGTATAATCATACAAAAGTACGGATTTTTTCGTAAATTTGCGTGATTCAAGTGAAGTCAAAAATACAAAATATCATTATGCAGATCAAGATCAAGCCCGTTACCGTCAAGCTCATCGTGATGAACTTCCTGGAATTCGCCGTCTGGGGCGCCTATCTCACTTCTCTTGGCAGATACCTCGGCAATATCGGCCTGGGCAGCCAGATCAAGTGGTTCTTCGCCATGCAGGGCGTCGTTTCCATCTTTATGCCCACCCTGATGGGTATAGTGGCCGATAAGAAGATGGAAGCCCAGAAGGTGCTGTCCCTTTGCCACGGCCTGGCGGGCCTGTTCATGGCCGGTGCCGGCTGCTACTGCATGACCGCGGGAAACTCCGTGGAGTTTGCCCCGCTGTTTATCCTCTACAGCCTCAGCGTGGCTTTCTTCATGCCCACCATCGCCCTGGTCAACTCCGTGGCATACAACGCCCTCACCAAGGAAGGAATGGACCCCGTGAAGGCCTTCCCGCCCATCCGCGTGTTCGGCACCATAGGCTTTATCTGCAGTATGCTTCTCACCAACTTCCTGCACATTGGCGGCGTTGCCATGCAGGACAGTTATACCCAGCTCATCTCTTCCGGCATTCTCTCTCTCCTGCTTTGCGGTTATGCCCTCACCATGCCGAACTGCCCCATCGACAGAAGCAAGAAAGATGAAACCCTTGCCGATGCTTTCGGCCTGAAGGCTTTCGCCCTGTTCAAGGACGGACAGTTTGCCATCTTCTTCATTTTCAGCATGCTGCTTGGGGCTTCCCTCCAGATTACCAACGGCTATGCCAACACCTTCCTAGGCTCTTTCGCGGCAGATCCGGCTCTGGCCGATACATTTGCCGTCAAGAATTCCAACGCGCTCATTTCCATCTCCCAGGCCTCCGAAACCCTCTGTATCCTGCTCATCCCCTTCTTCATGAAGAAGTTCGGCATCAAGAAGGTAATGCTCATTTCCATGTTTGCCTGGGTACTTCGTTTTGCCTTCTTCGGAATGGGCCACCCCGCTATGCCAGGGGTACTGCTGTTCATCCTCAGCTGCATCGTCTACGGTATGGCCTTTGACTTTTTCAACATCTCCGGTTCCCTGTACGTGGAGCAGAACGCCGCCAAGGACATCCGCTCCAGCGCCCAGGGCCTGTTCATGATGATGACCAACGGCTTCGGCGCCACCATCGGCACCCTGGCCGCCGGCGCTGTGGTAGATGCCTGTGACGTGTTCAACACCCCCGCCAACTGGCCCCACGCCTGGTACATCTTTGCCGGCTATTCGCTGGTGGTTGCCATCCTGTTCTGGATTCTGTTCAAAGATCCTCAGAAAAAGACGGCTTAGGCTGTTTCTTATCCGGAACCAGACATACCAGCCTCTTGATACGGGATTCTGTCATCTCGTATTGGAAGTTGTATACGGCAAACAGATTGTGCCGCCCAACCCGGCGGAAAGAGGTGACAAACTGGGAGTCAAAGCCCAGCTGCGACAGGGTTATAAGGTCTACGGTCTGGATTCCCATCCCGTAGAGACGCTCCAGAATGGCATAATTAAGGTCTATCTTGCGCAAGACCACCGCCTGCAAGTCTCCCCTGTAGGGGTAGCGCCGCCGGTTGTGGTACTCGTTCTTGCAGGCTTCGCTGCAGAATTTTCGGTCTGCACGGCCATACACAATCTCTTTTCCGCAGTTGATGCAGCGGGTCATGATCTTAAAATATTCCAAGGTATAAGCCATAGCCTCAGGCGGTTTTTGGGCAAAGGTGAAAAACGAAGCTGAGAAATCCAAGGATCGTAAAAAACATTTCTCAATTTTTTCTGTTTTCACCGAATAGCAAGAAAAATGAAATCGTAAGAATTATTCTTGCGATTCGTTTTTTTTCTATGCAAAAGGATAGCAAAACACACAAAAAGCATCAGAAACAGCAAAATCTGCAGCTGGTGGGGTCTCCTTGCGAGGAAACCATTTTTTTCTGCCCTTACTTTGTCTCCCGAGCCCCACGGCAGCGCGCGCCGGTTCCGGGCACAAGTTCAACCGATTTATTATCTGAGAGTCATGGAATTTTTGAACAAAATCGAACTCAAAGGCGTGGTGGGCCGCGCCGAAGTGAACAGCTTCAACAACAGCCAGGTGTGCAACTTTTCAGTGGTCACCGAGTACAGCACCATTGACAAGGAACGCAATGCCATCATCGAGACCTCCTGGTTCAATGTGTCGGCCTGGGCCGGAAGAGACACCATCGCAGACCTGTACACCATCCAGAAGGGCGCGTGGGTGCGCGTGGTGGGACGCCTCCGCGTGCGCAAGTACACCACCCAGACCGGAGAGGAGCGTTCTGCGATGGACGTGATAGCCGGACGCGTGGAACTCCTCAAAAAAGACGACGAAGCCTCCACAATGCAACCCCAAAGAGACTAAGCTATGTACACAGACTGCCAGCACAAGCTCCTGCTTGCTTTTCTACTGCTCGCGACTGCCTGCGGCCCTTCCTCCCATATCAGGCAACTGAAACAGGAACAGGTATCGGCCCAGCTGTCTCTGAGCGAGGAAAGGGAGCTCCCTACCCTGGATGTAGGGGCGCCTGTTCACCGGGACACCCTGGTGGTGGAAGACCCGCAGGGACGTGAGGTTATCATAATGAAAGCCGTCAAAGACGAGAATGGAGAAATGGTAGCCCATGAAACCCTGGACGCCGCCCGGGTTACCGCGCGCTTTCGCAATGTGGCGGAGCGCGGTGGAAGTGTAGACCTTCGCTTCCAAATCCTGGTTCCGGAAAAGATGCAGGACAGTGACTGGCAGCTGTGTTTTTACCCCGACTTGTTTGTCCTGGAGGACAGCATCCGCCTGGAGCCCGTCCTGATTACCGGCAGTGGATACCGGAAAGCGCAGCTGAAAGGATATCAGCAGTACCGCCGTTTCCTGGAATCCCTGTCGGCCGACTCCCTTCACTTTGTAGACCGCCGGCAACTGGAGAACTTCCTCCGCCGCAACATCCCCTCCATCTACCGGTACAGAACCGACAGCAGCTTTGTCTCGGATGAAGCGTTCACATCGGCCTTCGGAGTTACCGAGCAGCGAGCCCTGGAACACTACACCAACGACCTGCGTGTGCGCCTGAACCGCCGGAAGGTGGAACGAAAAGAGGAAGTATTCCGGCAGTATGTGAAGGCGCCCATTGTATCGGAGGGGCTGCGGCTGGACACGGTGATTCAGCAGATTGGAGGCGACATCGCCTACGAATATGTGCAGTCTGTCCGGGTTCGGCCCAAGATGAGAAAAGCTTCCGTCATCCTGGGAGGAGAGATTCTCCAGGACGGACAAGTCATCTACCGGGTGCCACCCAGTGAGCCCCTTACCTTTTATATCAGTTCCCTGAGCAGTCTCACGGACAACCGCATACGCTACAAAACCAAAGTGATCAGCCGTGCCGTCCAGGCCAATACCGCCTGCTACATCGAATTTGAGCAGGGAAAGGCCGACATCCGGGAAAACCGGGGCAACAACCCCGCCGAGATGGGCCGGATCAAGGAAAACCTGGTGAGTCTGGTGGAAGACAAGGTATTTGACCTGGATTCCATTGTGATAACGGCCTCCTGCTCACCGGAAGGCAGCTGGGAGAGCAACCGGAAACTCTCCGTCCTGCGTTCCGAGTCGGTTTCCAGGCACTACCAGGCCTTTCTGAAACGAAGGGAGGATTCCCTCCGCCGAAGCCAGGGAGTGATGCTGTCCATGGACGAGAGTTACCGGGCGGCCCAGAAGGCTCCCATCCGTTTCATTCCCCATTACGATGCCGAAAACTGGGACATGCTGGACGCCCTGGTCGAAAAGGACAGCACGCTGGCCCGGGCCGACAAGGACCGTTATGGGAAAATACGGGAGACGGCCGACCCGGACACCCGGGAGAAGATGCTGCAGGAACTCTCCGGCTACCGTTACCTGCGGGAAAACCTCTACCCCCGCCTGAGGACCGTCCGCTTCGACTTCCATCTGCACCGAAAGGGAATGGTGAAGGACACCGTGCACACTACGGAAGTGGACAGTACCTATATGCAGGGACTGGAGGCCCTTCGGGAGCGGGAATACGAGAAAGCCCTGTCGCTTCTGAGGGAATACCGGGACTACAATACCGCCATCGCCTATGTGTCACTGGATTATAATGCATCGGCCATGGACATCCTCAAAGACCTGGAAAAGACCCCGCAGGTGAACTATATGCTGGCCCTGCTCTATGCCAGGAAGGGAGACAACCAGAATGCCGTGCAGTACTATCTGAACGCCTGCCACGAAGACCGTTCCTATGTCTTCAGGGGCAACCTGGACCCGGAAATCAACGTGCTCATCCAGCGCTATGGTCTAAACCGAGAAGAAGAGATTAATTAACAAACCTTTAAAACAATGAAAAAATACCTACTCATTACCCTCTGCCTTCTGGCAGCCGCCTGCCAGAAAAACGCCTCCTTTGAAAAGGTGGAAAACACGGAAACCATTCCCGGCGGAACGCTACTCGTGGACTTGATGCTGCCGTCCGGTCCGCTTACCAAGGTTTCCGGAACAGACACCAAAGAATCGGCCGTCAAAACCCTCCAGATTTTTGTCTTCAAGGACATCAGCGGCTCCGACTTTTCCCAGAATGTACGGGAAACGGACAAATGGAGCGCCGACGGGAGCACCACGCTGGCCCTCAATACCTATGTGGGCAAGAAGAAAGTTTGGGCGCTGGTAAATGCTCCCCGCCTGGCCTTTGCCAACGAGCAGGAGCTTATGTCCCACTACTCCAGACTGGAGGAGAACAGCGCCACCGGCCTGGTAATGACCGGGAGCACCAACGTTGAAGTGGGAGAATACAATGCGGCCGCCTCGGTGGGTGCCGTCACCCCGGCACCCATCACTGTAAGCCGCCTGGGAGCCCGTATTTCGGTCCGGAATGTAAATGTAGACTTTTCCGGCACCTCGCTGGAGGGATGTTACCTGGACATCAAGGAGGTGTACATCCTCAACGCCGTCAACAGCGTCAGTCTGGGCGGAACGGCCCGTACAACCTCCGAGCTGGGGTCATCGGCCTACTGGTACAATCTGGAGGCCTGGAATGACGGAGTTCCTGCAGCGGCCCAGGCCATTCTCGGGGACCGCGGCAACCTGAACATTTCCATCGGCCCCACCAGCGGGACGCAGGACATCAACCGCTTCTTCTATGTATATCCCAATGTTTCCACCGCCGCCAATGACAATACGGAGTCCACGCCGTCGGCCCGGCTCACCCGCCTGATCCTGCACGGGTATATCCGGGGAGCGGCAGGGCGCAACCTGGGAGACAACGTGGCCCACGCAGAGGAATCCTACTACTGCTTTGACATTCCCAAATCCAGCACCGGCATCACCGTGGAGCGGAATCATACGTACGATATCGAGAATATCAGCATCTCCATGCCCGGCGGCACCTCCGACCTCCCCGCCCACCGTCCCAAGTATGGAAAGGTGAACGCCACCATTACCGTGGGCGAGTGGGGAGGACATACCACCCTCACTTACGAACTTTAATTATGAATAACCGGATTCCATTACTGGTGGCCGTCCTGCTGCTGTGCTCCTGCCAGAACCTGGTGCTGGAAAACCGCATCGGCTGCCCCAGTATGCTGCTTTTCGACATCGAAAATGCCGAAGCTTTCGACGGGGTCAATCACGTGCACATCGCCGCCTATTCCCAGGAGGAGAAGCAGTTTCTGACGGCCGACACCACCATGGTCACCAGCATCCAGGAGCATTCCTTCTACCTGAAAGTCAAAAGGACGGACGCCGTTATGGGATACGGAGTGATGGGATATGAAGGAGCCCGGCAGGAAGGCAGTTTCCGGTGGGTGGTGGACGAAGGGGCCAACTACGTTCCCCTGTTCCGCTTCGCCTACGACAAAGTGCCCGGCCAGGAGGAGTCCGTTCTCATTCCGGTAGAGTTCGTGAAAGACTTTTCGCGCGTTACCATTCACTTTCCTCATTTCGACCGTTTCCAGGATGCAGGCGGAAGGCTCCCCTTCCGCCTGTCCATCCGCGGAAACACCGTGGGCATTGACGCTTCCACCGGAACCCCTGTCCAGGGCACTTTCTACTACGAGCCCGAGGATGAAGGAAACGGCACGTTCCGCCTGATTGTACCCCGTCAGGCCGACCATTCCCTTACGATGGAACTGCACGGCATCCCCGAGCTGGGACAGGAAGAGGGGCTGGCCGATTCCTTCAACCTCTGGAGCCTGTTTCGGGAGAATCCGGACTTTTCCTGGGAAGAAAAGAACCTTCGGGATGTCATCCTGGAATTTGACTACACCCAGGCCCAGTTCAGCGTCCGGGTGGCAGAGTGGGAGAAAGGCGACCAACTGCTGTTTGAGATTTAATTGAAAGGACCTATGAAACTACTTACAAGAGCAATGGCAGCACTGTGGCTGGTTTCCTTCACCTCCTGCCAGCAGGAAGTGCCCATGGAGGAAGAGGCCCTGTCTCCGGGGCAGGAAGCATGCACCGTGAGCATTACCCTGGGGAAAGAGCCCCTGACCCGCAGCATCCTGCCCTACGACATAGAGAACCGGCTGGACAACGCCTTTGTGCTCATCCAGGGCCGGGATGGCTTTTTCCGCTACCGGTATTTCGATTTCACATCGGCCTCCCAGTCCCCCAGCGTAGACTGGCGCCTCCCTGCCGGAATGGACTGCACGGTGTATGCCGCTGGCAATATGGGAAACATCTATTCCTCACTCCCTCCCTCTCAGGACGGCTTTGACCTGTCGGCCTTCCGCTTCGAGGTGCCGCCCTATTCCTCGCTGAAGGCCATGCCGATGGCCCGGATGCTTACCCTTCCGGGGAGCGAGCTTTCGGGTGGTGAGCATGTCCATCTTTCCATTTCCCTGCAGCGGCTGATGGCGCGGGTGAACATCCGCATAGACAAATCCGGCATCACCGGAGGCCAGGCGGCGCAGGTGCTTCAATCGGGCTCCCTGCATCTGAGGCAGGTGGCGCGGGCGCTCTATCCCTTCCGCGCCGATGGTTCCCGGGCACTGGGGGATGCAGATATCTTCCCCGGCAATACAGATTACTATACTTTCAACGCCGCCGAGGCCTGGAACCAACAGTCCGAAGAAATCACTCTCTACATTGCAGAAAACCGCCAGGGAACGGGGAACGGCTCTTCACAGGCAGGAAAAACGCCAGCCACGGGCCGGGAAAAGCTGGCCACCTATCTGGAGTATTCCGCTACCAAAGATGGCACTTCGGACGGTTTTTCCGGGCCCCTCCGCTACAGGACCTACCTGGGCGAAAACGAAACCAACGACTTCAACGTCACCCGCGACCGCATTTATGAAGCCACCCTGAGTCTCACCTGGAACGGGCAGCTGCTCGAAGGGGACTGGAGGGTAACCAATCAGGATCTTTCCGACACAAGAGCCCTTGTCATCTCGGCGGCGGAGGGAAGCAGCGTGCCGATGAATACCACTGGCACCAAGACCGGATCGGCCAAGGTACGAAAAGCGACTCCTACGGCCTTCTATCTGAATTTCTTTCCAACCGGCACCTCCGGAGCCCCCGCCCACGGCCGGAAAGACCTGGACAGCTGGCCTTTCGGCTGGCAGGCCTACGTGGACGGCAGTGCCGTCTATATGGGTGGAACTTCGGGAACTGTCAAGAACGGGAGCAACCAGAACCTCCTTCGCTGGAGCTACAACAGCGAAAACGACTGCCTCCTGATGGAGGCTCTTCCCGGCGCACCTTCATCGGCCGATATCCATACCCTGCAGTTCAGGACCACCGACGGGCGAAAGGCATCCAATATCGTGTATTTTACGACTTCGATTCCTTTCGAGTACGGCTGGGCGGAGGACGGAATGCCCAATCACGTGGCCCAGAGGGGCCTCCTGCAAGCCCTGGATGCCGATACCAGGGCCGTAGATGCCGAGGGCATCTTCCACCTGAAGGACGGCTACTCGTCCAAGGTGCGTCTGAAGGACAATGGCGACGGAACGGCCGTGGTGGAACTCATTGACGGATTCACCGCCCTGGCCGATGCCATCTATATCGAAGATGCAGACGGTGACCGGCACTGCGACGTTCCGCTGGAAGCAAGGCTTCCTTTCTTCGAATGCAGCGACCTCACTCCTGCCACCAATTATATCGACGCACAGGGCGAAATGAACTTTGCCTACCTGCAGTCCACCGCCGGAGGCGAAAAGACCTCCACGCGGATGCAGGTGGTGGATAACGGTACGCAGACCAGCGCCGTCACCGCCGGAAACAAGCTGGATATGAGGCTTGTGGACGAGTTCTTTCCTCCGAAGATGGAAAGCAGCGCCGGGCGGCTGTCCTTCGACCGTTCCCTCAACTCCAACGGCAGTTTCACCATCTTTACCCACGTCCATACCTACCAGGGAGTTTCCGGGCTCATCACAAGGTCCAAGACTTTCACGGCCGATAAGGGGACCGTCTCTATGAAAAACCACGGTGACAGGGGTTCGAAAGCCCTCTCCTTTGTCTCCTGGAACCCCTGGTGGTTCTGGTTTCAGGCCGGAGCCATCATCCACTCGGGAGGAGTGATGAATGACTATACACTCTATCACGAACCTCGCGGATGGAACACGCCCCAGGCCAAAACCGGATGGGAGCAGAGTCCTACCTATCGGCCTGTAGAAACAGCAGAGTATCAGACTTCTATCACCAATGCCATCGTAGGAAGTATCAACAACATTCAACTGGACGCTTCCTTCCAGGAGGATGGAGGCTATCTGGGAAGCAAAGTCTGCACGGGAAATCCCCGGAATGTGGATCCCGGGTTCACACCTTCCACCCGCTACAGGCTGGTGGCAAGGGTAACCAACAAAGCTGCCTATGACTGGAAGGCGATGGGGAACTATCTCTGGTTTGAGCAGGGTCACAACTATCTTCCCGGCTCCGTGTGGGCCGACCCTGCCATAACGGACGATGAAAGGAAGAACGAAATGTATAGAGTCGTAATGGCCCATCCTACCTTCATTCTGTCCGGCTGGATGGCAACCGAAGAAGAAGCCTGGTCTTATGCTCCCAAGGGGGTGAATGCAGCCGCTCCCGGTGCCATAACGGGTGTTCAGTTCGAGGTAGAATCAGAATATATTACGTCCACCTGGACACTCAAGTACTCGATGAAGGATCTTGTGGAAGGCGATATCCGGACACATAACGCAGGCAAGGTGGGCATCGTGATGCGGATCATCAATCCGTACAACAGCGCCTCCCCTTCCCTGGACCGGATGGTGGCCGAAGCATTCGTGAGGTTGCATCTTTTCGTCTGGCCGGCCGCCGTGGATGTAAGCAGCTGCTCGCCCGGTTACGGCACCGGTGCCTCTTCGGGATGGAACTACAGTGCTTTCCCGTACTGCTTTACCGAAGGAAAACGCATTGCCGGTTTGGACAAGTATGGGTTCTGGAACAAGGAAATCCTCCTTCCTGCCGCCGAGACATACACCAGCATTTCCACCACTTTCATTATGACAAGTTCTGCCGGGACAGGGCGTATCGGCGTGGATTACAGCTCTATGAGCTCGCCCACCGTATGGCAGTTCCGCAACAACAGCTACTTCAACGGCTATAATGATACCCAGCGCAAAAAGAAGCTGATGACATCGCTCTCCTCAGTGAACAGCACCACTTCCGAACCCTTCACCTTCCGCAGAACCACCAGCGAAACCCGCTCGGAAATGAACCCCGACGGCAGTATGCACCAGAGCACCTACGAGGGGCTTACGACCCTCCTTGGCAACAATACCTACTATCGCCAGGATTCCAGAACCCTGTTCTACGACCCTACGGGGAATAGCTATTTATATACGTACCCAGGCTCAGATCCATCTAAGACAGACAAACTCTTTGTCATCCATATTGGGGCCATCAGTTCCGGAGTCGGAATCAAATATTACTTCGACCCTGCAAGGGGCTTTGTAGACTAGACGAAAAAGGGAGCGGATCACTCGCTCCCTTTTTCGTTCTATTTATCTTTGTAGTGACCGTATGCAGCCAACAATTCACCTTTACAATATTTTCTTCGATTTCATAGACCAGACAACAAAGAATCCAATTCCTCCTTCCCAGAAACCGATGTACCCGTCCCCTCTGAAATGCTCTTACGAGCTTCATCAACACGGGCAAAGAATTCCTTTTTGCTGACAAGGCTATCATCCTCCGTTATGGGGACAATTTTGAAGCTGCCCGCGCGAGATGTCAAGATTACGCTCTCCCCACCGGCTGCCAAATCAAGATATTTACTTTGATTTGCTCTGAAATCACGTATACTGATAACGGTCATAACTTTTTTTTTCGCAAATATAATGAATACCATTTTGGCATCCAGATTTTGGCTGAATAATATTATGACTTTTATTGATTACTTTCATCTCCATAATAAAGTATTAGGTACTTGTTCTTAGTTCCCGATTTCTCGGATACAACAACTTTTATACAAGCAATATATAGAGGTTTTAAGTCTGCAATCCAGATTTCACGACCGGAATAAAAGCTTACATCCTCGTTAACTCCTCGTACATTTGGCCAATTATTGTACACATCAGGCCCATGATAGCCACATCCGACAAGCCACTCCATCATATGTCCGTAATAGTTCCACTCGCTTTCAAAGTCAATAACTGTACGGAAAGATGTGTTCTCGGGCTCAAATCCTTCAAATCGCAAGACAGCGCCACGAGTAGTATCAATAACGAAAGTACCATATCCCGGCTTTTCCGGATTTTCTACCCAAATATTAGGCTTCATGAATTGCTTCCACGTGAAGTCACACTTGACAGGGCGTTTGATATCCTCATTATCCACTGGATCCCCCTCCAGGCACATGGGAGGACGGGTGAAGGAGACGTGCTTGACCACCAGGGATTCCCCGCCGTAAGTGAAGCGGAGGCCCGTCACATCCACATACTCCAGACCGATAACGGAGAAGGATTTCACGATGGCATCCTTTCCTTCGGTGCCATTCCAGATCCGGATGGTAGATGCCCCATCGGCCTTGTACACAAGGTGGTACTCCTGCGGAGAAACTTTCTCCACCACCACGAATTCGGGCTTGGAGGAGGACACGTTCACGGAAGCGGTTGTCTGAAGGATAACCTCATTGTAGGCCGTTACATAGAGCTGGCAAATGGCTTCCTCGCCGTTGGAGAGGACTCCCCCGCCCTGGTCTTCCCAGGTAAAGCCTTTCAGTTGCCGCTGCTCTTTCACGACATACTGAAAATCGGAAGCCGGAAGGTCTTCTACGGGAGGATTGAGTTTGTCCCCACAGCCCGGAAGGAAGGGGAAAAGGGCCAGGGCAGTCAGGTAAATAGTTCGTCTCATAATCTGTCTTTTTTTTCTTCTAAGTTAAGAAGAAAGACTGAGAACGAAAAGTGGAATACAACTGAAAACCAGGAATTTGTATTTAACAAATCCCGATATCGTATTACTGCTAAACCTTTTAACCCCCGGAAAAAAAGTTGAAATTATTTGTCCGGCAGAACACGCCGTGCGCCGATATAGCGCATCATATAGTAAGGGTGATTGGAATTGTCTTCCGTAACGCCCTTGGATACGGAGGCGTGAATGAAATTGAAGCTGCCGTTTTCCTCATTGACAGACACCACAATACCTACGTGGCCGATATTGCGGACGCTGCCCCGTTTGCCAAAGAACACAAGGTCCCCCTGGCGCAGGTCTCCGTAAGATTCCACGGGCCGACCTTCCGTGAACTGGGTTACGGTATAAGGCGTAAGAGTGTAGCCAAAGTGCTTGAAAACGTGCGTCGTGAAGTGGGAGCAGTCAAACTGCTTGGGGCCGGCCGCACCCAATTTGTACGGGACGCCCGTATAGGTGCGCGCATAATCTATCACCCGCTGGGACAGCGGTTTAGCCGCCTCTTTCCTTGTCTTAGGATCCTCTTGCGGGGCCGGTTTTTGAATATCGGCCGAGGCTTCATCCACCTTCTTTTCCACCTTTTTTTCTTCGGTCTTGGAGGTGGGATACGTCTTGATATCCTCTGCGGCGATGGGGGTAGCGCGCCTCACGGATGCACAGGAAAACACCGAAAGGGCCACAACAGTTAGTATGAGAATCTTCCTCACGAGCACAAAGTTAATAAAAAATTCGTATCTTTGCCTCCACGTCTAGCGGGGGTGTTTTGGTTTTGACAGCGCTGATGCTGGACGGTAAGCATGTCGGGCCTCGGAACCTGTCCCGTAAAACGCAGATTCAAAAAAATCAGTTGCCAACAACAACTACGCACTCGCTGCTTAATTTGCCAAGCAAATTAACTTAATCCGCCGCGCCAAGGTTGCGCCGCCGACGAGTATCCCTCGGCCCTTCCGCCTCTTAAGGGCCCCTC
>JAEEGL011745721.1_pt1 | contig 18611 bp, 11 predicted proteins | sample 9134231 | NCBI WGS metagenome assembly JAEEGL01 (sample SAMN16246548, study PRJNA631951) | gut metagenome | biome: gut microbiome; feature: rumen; material: fiber-attached | host: Bos | place: Iran: Karaj | collected 2018-10 | reverse complement strand
GATAACAGTTGTATATTCGTAAACTCCCTTTGCAAAGGCTGCTGAAGAGTCAGAAGACTGTCCCAGTGCTCTAGAGCTCTTACGGATGTTGTCACGCATGAACTTTGCAGCTTCGAAGGTTACTGTGGTTGTTGTGTCACGAATCTCTGAATTAAGACCGCCCATGATACCTGCAAGAGCAACAGGCTTAACACCATCACAGATAACAAGATTATCTGTAGTAAGCTCAAATTCATTCTCATCAAGGGTAACGATCTTCTCGCCAGCCTTGGCACGTCTTACAACGATTTTGTTACCTTCAAGGAACTTGCCGTCAAAAGCATGCATTGGCTGTCCAAGCTCTCTCATAATATAGTTGGTGATATCAACGATATTATTGATAGAGTTGTTGCCAACCATGGCAAGTCTTCTTCTCATCCAAAGAGGGCTCTGTCCAAGCTTTACATCATATACATAGTGTCCGATATATCTTGGGCAAAGATCAGGATCTTCTACAGTTACGTTAAAGCCTTCGTTTTCTACATCAGTCTCAGTGTAACTAAGGTCGATTTCTTTTAATGGCTTATCAAGTACTGCCGCAACTTCTCTTGCAAGTCCGTAAATACTCTGACAGTCTGGTCTGTTAGCTGTAATTGATACGTCAAAAATCCATTCATCAAGACCAAGGATAGGCTTAACATCTGCGCCAACCTCTGTATCCTCAGGGAAAACAAGAAGTCCGTTGTAGCCGGCACCAGGGTACATATCCTCAGTTACCCCAAGCTCAACACCTGAGCAGAGCATACCTTCTGAATCAATTCCGCGAAGCTTGCCCTTCTTGATCGTAGCAACACCGATTACTGTCACGTGGTCTTTTTCAGTCTCAATAACTGTAGCTCCTACAAGCGCAAGAGGATATTTACCTCCTGCCTGAACGTTGTCTGCTCCGCAGCAAACCTGGAATGTTCCATGAGCACCTGCATTTACAGTACAAACATGAAGGTGAGTATCTGGAATAGGTTCGCAGGTCTCAACCTGTCCTACTACTACATTAGAAATGTCTTTACCAACTTCCCAGCACTCTTCAACTTCGAATCCACAGTCAAAAAGCTTCTTTTCTAACTCTTTTGGTTCAATATCTATATCTACAAAATCTTTAAGCCAACTTAAAGGTACTAACATCTTTTCTTCCTCCTAGAATCATCTTCTCGTAAGATACGCGTTTATTATTCGTAATGATCAATCTGCTTAAGTACATCAAGATCTGACTCATACATAAGCTTGATGTTGTTGATACCGTATTTAAGCATTGTTGTACGCTCAATACCGATACCAAAAGCAAATCCGCTATACTCATTAGAATCTATTCCACAGTTCTCCAAAACCTTCTTGTTAACAATACCGGCACCAAGAACCTCGATCCAGCCAGTACCCTTACAAAGATTACAGCCCTTACCACCGCAGGCGAAGCAGCTACAGTCTACCTCTACAGAAGGCTCTGTGAATGGGAAGTATGAAGGACGAAGTCTTGTTGTAGTTCCTTCACCGTAAATTTTCTGGGCAAAGAGCTCAAGGGCGCCCTTAAGGTCACAAAGTGTAATGTTCTTGTCAACTACAAGACCTTCCATCTGCCAGAACATTGGTGAATGAGTTGCATCATCATCTGAACGGAAAACTCTTCCGGGAGATAATATCTTAATAGGTGGCTTCTTATTCTCCATAACATGGATCTGACCTGCTGAAGTCTGAGTTCTAAGAAGGAATTCAGGACTCAGATAGAAGGTATCCTGCATATCTCTTGCAGGGTGATCTGCAGGAGTGTTAAGTGCTGTGAAATTGTAATAATCATTTTCAATTTCCGCACCTTCGTATATTTCAAAGCCCATTCCGGCAAAAATATCGATAAGTGTTTCCTTCATCTGTGTTACAGGATGAAGATTTCCGGTGTAACGCATCTTGGCAGGCATTGTAACATCCTGCTTCTCGCTCTCGTAACGAAGCTTAAGCTCTTTTTCCTTCATCTTCTTATCAAGTTCTTCGAACTGTTCAAGAGCCCACTGCTTAAGTTCATTGACATTCTTGCCAAACTCGGCTCTATCCTCAGCGGGGATGTTCTTCATCTCCTTCATAAGAGCGCTGATCTTGCCGCCCTTATTGTCCATAAAGGTCTTTCTCATCTCATAAACAAGCTTAGAACTGTCAAGCTTAGATGCATTAGCTTTGATTTCTTCACGAATTGCTTCGATCTTCTGTTGTAATGCGTTGTTTTCCAAAATTTTTTCCTCCTGATATTTTTATTAATCTTGAAACTTCCGCTGCACAAGTGCTCTACGCAAAAAATCCCTTGTGTAGTAAACACTACACAAGGGACGAATAATCATTTCCGCGGTACCACCCATGTTCATATCCTGTAAAAGATATGCACTTAGCTTCCACAGCTATCAATATCACTCACATAAAAAAACAAATCAATAACTGCTCCACTTAATCCATAACGGGGATAGCCGTTCCAAGCTACTATCTGTATAAGCTTCACTTAGACTGCTCCAGCGTGAAATTTCCGACATATCCTTCTTATGAAGCTCTCAGCCAGTGACTTCAATTCTCTTTAAAGGGTAGATATGACATCTTTGGGCTATGCCCAACGCCTTCAATGCATTTATTTTTGTTTAATTACTTTCCTATTCTATGTTTCTATTATGCAAAAGTCAAGAAAACTTTTATCTCAGTTCTTTTCACTTAATTTCTGAACAAACGTCTGGGCCATTTCGCTAAGAGCCGCGCCCTTTCTCGTGATATAGCCGAAGGTCAGGTTTTCTTCCTCATTAAGCTTAATAGCCTTTATTTCGGATGTATTCAGGCTGTCTCCGAGCATTGCTGCTCCAACGGCATATCCGTTAAGTCCCAGCATAAGCTCGATAGATGTGGCTCTTTCGTTGGTACTGATGACTTTCTTGTAATCATAGGTAGCAAGAGCTTCCTCTCTATAGTAAAAAGAAGTATTGTCTCCCTGATCAAAAACCATACAAGGATAATCCTTGACGTCATCAAGTGAAATAGTCTCTTTATCCGCAAGAGGATGATGCTTACTAAGATACAGATATGTATTTCTGGTAAAAAGCTCCGTAAACTCCAGGGATGCGTCAGCAAATATTTTCCTGAAAGTGCTCTTGTTAAAATCGCTTAATGCAATTACACCAACTTCACTTCGAAGTGTCTTAACATCCTCAATAACTTCACTGGTCTGAGTCTCTCTGATATGGAACTGATATTCCTCAAGATCATACTCTTTTACAGTTTCTATAAATGCATTGACCGCTATTGTATAATGCTGCATTGAAACAGAAAAGGTGGGCTTTTCATTCTTGGAATTAAGGTATTTCTCTTCAACCTTCTCAAACTGTTCAACTGCGCTTCTTGCATAGGCAATAAAAGATGCTCCCGCTGCAGTAGTAACAACCCCGTTATGAACTCGTTCAAAAATCTGAATACCCAGTTCATTTTCAAGATCTCTTACCGCACTAGAAAGGCCCGGCTGAGAAACATAAAGTCTGTCGGCTGCCCTTCGCATGGAGCATTCCTCATCAATCGCTATAATGTATTTTAGCTGCAATATGGTCATTATCTTCACCTCACTAAAGTGATAAACTCCAGTACATAATACCACATTGCAGCTATTTTTTTTACAACAATTTTATAATATTTTTCAACATGGAGTTCCAGGTCCCAGCAAAGAGTTAAGATCCTTATCTCCACCTATAGTTGGCTTCTCATCTTTTCCGCCAACTAAATCAATAACCTTAGTAGTCTGACCGGTATATACCGCACTCTTACTCTTAGGTCTGGTGCCGCGCATAACAAGATTCATTTCCTTGCCATCAATATTTTTGCCGCCACTTATCATTTCGAGTTCATCGTCAGATAAAGCCATTCTCTTTTCGTCGCTCATAGTTTTTTTCCTCCGTAATCTACAAAAACATCTATGTGATTTACGTCATGACACATTGTTTTTGCTAAATATCACTTTCATTATATCTTTTTATACGAAGAAATATTTTATATGGCAAAAAAGTTTATAAATAATTTACTTATAAATGAATTAGACTATTGAATTATCCGATACAATTCCTCCAAACTTACGGTCTGTTGCGGATTAAAATCACCGCTTTCCATATAGTTATAAATACTATTTAAAAGAGCTCTCGCCTCAGAATATTGCTGCAGATTCTGAAGTCCCAGGGAGGATAAAAGCATTCTGCCCTTTCCGCACTTTACTTCAAAGAGCTGAGCCATAGGCCGCAACGTAACATAGCAGTCCATCTCCGCCACAATGGTCTTCAGATATCCTGGAAGGATAAAAGCCCTTTGGGATGCCATATAAAACCACTGCCAGTTGGAATGAAACTCCGTTGGGAAGCTTTTAAAAATCGGATGCTTATCATCAATCAGCTGCCCCATGGCGCCTTCCTGGAATGGAAATGTTCCAACAGACCAAAAGTCCGTGGAAAACTGTGCTTTTATCGAATTTGGTATTGCCTCTTTTGTGGAAGGTGGGCTGTAGTATACTTTACCGCCCTTTTCAAGGATATCTAAGGCTTTTTCATCAAGCGTTCCAGTCTCGTAAATGTCCTTAGGGCAGATAGGTTCAGCCTTCGGATACACCCATATGGGATATTCCGACTTTATTATCCTGTTCAATTTTTCAGTACTATTAGAATCACATTTATTTTCTGAATTATCCGATTTTCTCATTGAAACAACAATATTTAATCTTGTCGGTTTTTGGATTTTTACAAGAGGACTCTCGATGTATCCAAGACTGGTCAGCTCACCTGTCTTGCATTCGATGTTGTCACCTATACTGCCCTTTGCAAGGAAGAAACCATCAATATTTGATTTCCCATCGCATCCGTCTACTTCATATTCATTAGAATTTTTAAAGCTATATTCCACCGGCCCAAATAAACTTTCTTTCCCATAGTTGGCCACCTTAACTTCCGCCCTAAAGGTATCGCCAACCTCATAAGTATATTTATCCATCAGCACCAGCAGAACTGTCGAATCAAAAAAGCTTTTGAATCTATTACTTTCTGCAAAGGGATATTCCTTAGGCTTTAGATGGGAGTTTAACATTCCTACCAGAGCTGTCCCCTGACCGGTAAAATCCTGAAGCCCCAAAAGAGAAATACCGGACATTTCAGGAGTTCTAAGAACTGTCTCGACTTCTTCCCTATAGGCTAAAAGAGATAGTTCCCCCGTGGCGGCTACTCTTTTGTCATATTCCTCATCAGTAAGCCCTGCTGCCCTTTGCCTATCCCGCACTATCTGAAGATTATCAGGCCTTGTAACGCCCTTAAAATGCACCAGTTCATGCATATCGGGAAGTATCTCATACTGTCCCACCTCAAAGCTAAAAAAGGGCTTTTTATATTCCTCTCGCAGTCTCTTCATAGACTCAGAGAAGTCTCTTTTTGTATTTGGCGTCTCTTTGTTGATCCTTCCGTTATTTCCAGCCACAGCGAGCCTTAGAACATCCTCTCCGCAATTGGAAGAAGTATAAAAATCACTCGCCTCATCGGTACCCTTTGCGCCATAGAAATTATTGGAACCCCAGGCGTAGAGCCTTGTAGGATCAATTTCCCTTGCGATATCCATAAGATGATGCATTTCTTCTATTCCAGCATCATCAGTGTGAAGCTCGTTTCCCAAAGTGAGCATGACAAATGATGGGTGGTTGGCATAGGTCTTTACGATCTGAACTATCTCATTCTCGTAAAAAGACCTGCTTTCCCCACTTGAAAAAGCATCCCTTGGATTCCAGTTTGGAAGCTCTGCCTGCACCAGCATTCCAAGTTCATCTGCTGCCGAAAAAGCCGCCTCTGGCGGACACCAGGAATGGCATCTGACACAGTTTACACCATAGGAAGAATAGGTCTTCATTATCTCAAGCCAGCTTTCCTTATCCATTGGCGGATGCCCTGTTTCCGGGAAAAGAGCGCAGTTTGCCTCACTTCGAAGGAAAATCCTTCTTCCATTTAATGTAAGTCTTCCGCAGCTATCATAACTAAATTTTCTGATTCCAAAGGAAGCACTCTGTGAATCAAGGATTTTCCCACTTGTATCTGAAAGCGTTGCTTTTATAGTGTGCAGATTGCCTTCATACTCATCCCAGCGGTCAAAAAGCACCTTATCTGATAATTCAATACCACTAAAATGGAAACCGTTTGAAGCGCCGGAAAAAAGAGTTATTTTCTTTTTCAGTTTTTCTTTAAGGCACTCCCCTTCCAGGCAGATTTCTACTTCTACAGAATTCTGTCCATTTTTCCCAAAATGCTCGTCATCAATTACTTCAATACATCGATTGCCTATCCAATCGCATATCGTGATTTCACCGCTTATAGTATTCGCCCCATCAGCTTCCGGATAAATTCTGACACTATCAATAAATACAGCTTCTTTTTCCTCTATATAAAGCTCCCCTACAACTCCGTTCCAGTTGGTGGCTGTCTCATCAGTAGCCGCAGAAGAAAAAGTAATATCCCTATAAGGAAGCCCCGGATAAGTATTATCGCTGGTAATCTCAATAACACTTCCGTCCCGCAAAAGACCTGTCACCTCGAAAACAGTAGGTGTAGAAAGCCCTGTTCTTACGCAGGGTGCACTCACACCATCGATCCTAAGAGAAATTTTCCTAGCCCTTTCTGCAAAAAGAAAATATCTCTTTCCTTCAAGGACTTTTCCATGAAATACTCTTGTAAAGATTGCCGCGCCTTCATAGGTATAGTTTCTGGATAGCCTCGTGGCAATCCTTGGATCTAGTCTTGCATCCTTATCAAGGTTCTTATTTCTCTCCTCCACATCAGGATGCCAGGCCTTGGCCACTTTATCCGGGTCTCCCATTTTATTCTCATCAAGAGTCCCAGGAAGAAAGCCATCTATCTTTTCCCTGCCATCTGCTAATTTAATTGTCCACTGTCCGCTTAAATCGTATCTCATTATCATCCCCAAATTTAAACTCTGCTATTTACACATCTTAAGATACAGCCTTGCATTCTGATGATTAACATCCAAAGAAAGTGCCTTTTCAAACCACTTACCTGCCTCAGCTCTTTTACCAAGTCCCAGATTTCCAAGCCCCATCAGGTAATAGCAGTGCACCTTATTTTTCTCGTCCATATCAGAGTCAAACACAGACATATCCGGCATGGAAACTGCAAAATAGTCCATCTCAAATTTATCTCTTACGTGCTGCTCACCGTAATCTATCAGTTTATAAAACCTGGAATTTGCTTCCCCGGTCTTTCCAAGCTTTAAAAGCGCAAGCCCCTGATACAGGATCATGTCTGCAGGCTGGTCGTAGTAATACATCATTCCTGCTACTTCCATAGCTCCAAGTGTTGCCTTTTCAAAGCATTCCTTAGCCTTTTCTTTTTCTCCCTCTGCTTCGTAGCAAAGACCAAGATTGTAATATATGTGATTATCCTTGGTGCCTTCCAGTTTACCTTCACCGAGATTATCCGGAAGGTCCAGGGCCTTACAAAGCATTTCCCTGTTGCCTTTTCCCCTCTCAAGAAGCGACACCTTGTACTGAATAGATATCTTGCCCTCTGCGCCCTCCCAGGTCTGGAAATCATGGCGCATTATCATCTCGTAGGCCTTCTCATGCTGTCCAAGATTATTAAGCAAAGTCACATACTCAGTATAGAGGTCATCCCTTTTCTCAATGAGAGCAATGTTCTCTTCAAAGACTTCAAGCCTCTTTTCAAGGCTCACCTGCATTTTCTGATATAGCTGGTCAAGCTCAAGGAATACCCTTGCATCACTCTTATCAAGTTCAAGCGCTCTTTCCATAAGCGAAAGAGCCTTTTCCTTATGATCATCTCCACACTTATTATAATATGCAATTGCCAGATTTCGTAAAAGAGTAGGGAAAGAAGCATCAAGTTCACAGGACTTCTCCCAAAGGCTAATGGCCTCTTTATACTGGAGCTTGTCATAATATAGGCACCCCAGATAGTAATACGCCTTCGCCCCCTTATCATTGATAGAAATGGCATTCTTCAAAACAGCAATGTCTTCAAGCTTATTGGGGAAGCACAGGTATGCACTCATTTTCTCGGCCCTTTGGCATTCTTCCAGTGCCTTACCTTCATCACCAAGCACAGTCAGATATGCACTCCTATAGTAGGAAATCATTGGATTTTCACCATCAAATAAATCAAGTGCTCTGACTGCTTCCTCATAAAAACCGCTCTCGGCAAGGTCTCTAGACAGATTTAAATAGGTCTCATGGAAAGAACGTGTAACCTCCTTAAATGCTTCGGCATCCTTATCCTCGTCAGTCAGCACCTTAACAAAATGAGAAACAAAATCAAATGCATCCAGCTCAAGATTTTCTTTTACAATATCCAGAACATTTTTATTAGCTGAATCATCCTTCTTAGCGCTTAATCCATCAGCTTCCTCATCTGCTTGATCCTTCTTAACTAACTTATACAAAACAAGTGCCTTAAGCCCTCTTGCCTTGACATTATGAGAATTCTTAACAAGACTCTTTTGCACAAATTCAAGAGCAGCCTTATAGTCCTTATTTCTTGCTGCAATCACCGCAAGGAAATAGAAAGACATCTCCTGCTGCTCACTTGTCCAGGTCGCCTTATAAAAAGCATCATAGGCCTCATCGTATTTGCCCTGATAAAAGCATGTCAGCCCAAGATTATAATAGGTCTCGCTATCATATGGATTTGGATTCATTCTGGTTAGACGCTTTAGTGCAGTTCTAAAAAAGCTTTCTGCAGTTTCAAACTGTCCACGCCTAAAGAGTAATAACCCATATGCGTTACATATTCTGATATCCTCAGGATCTCTTTTTAGCCCCTCCAGATAATAGGGATCAGGAAGGAATGTGGCATGCCTATACTGCTCAATGTGCTGCCCTGTCAAAAGAAGTTCCTCATTAGTCTGAATCTCTTTCGGAGCCTTAGCTGCTTCTGCTGGCTTTGCAAGCTCAGGTATTCCCTGGTCTTTTGGCTGATAGTAAACCAGCTCTTTACCAAAATCGCTCACCCTGACCATAAGCTTGTACTCATCTATCCCCCAGGAAGCTTTACTCTGGTTATCTATATTTTCATTCTCTGCAAAAGAACTGTTTAATTCTTCAAAGCTTACGACTTCATCATAAATATCAACCGGTGAAAGTTTAACTTCTTTGTCAAACACTACTTTTCCATCATACAAAAGCTCTATATGTGCCTGTTCTCTTAGAGCTGTCGCATATGCGATCACATGGATTCCCTCAGGCAAAACCTCCATATTTATCGCAGCATCTATGCTGGCATTCTTAACCTGTCCCACAGCCTTATAGGGCATGAAATACTGTTTAAAGGTTTTTTCCTCATAAGGTTTAAGCCAGGTGAAATCAGGCTGATTGTCACAAAACATGCCTGTCATCAGCTCGATGTATGGACCATCTTCATCAGTAAGATTTCTGTCCCATGCCTTTCCAAAGTCTCCGCACCCCCAGGTCCACTGCTTTTTGCCCGGTGATACATGATGGTCTGCCACATGAAGAAGCCCTGCCTTCTTTTGATAATCATAACCGCCCACGAAGTTATAATCTGATTTCTCAGCCATGTATGAGGTTGGCACAGGAATATTCTTATATCTCGAAATATCCACGCCTTCGCTGTAATCATGCTTATAGTACTGCCCTGTAGCAATGGGGAATCTTGAAACAGCTCTTTTCCCATGGTCATAGACACTGTGCACATCAGGAGGAAAGATTGACTGGGTATAGTCATTTACAGAAACCGCAGGATTAGCCCACCATAAAAATGTCTGAGGAAGCGCAGTTCTGTTGTAAAGCTGCCCTGTAATCTCAATATAGGCCCTGCCGGGATAAAGAGTGAACTTTGTAATCTCTTTTGTCCCATACATCTGATCCACATCCCCGGTCAAAAGAGTCTTAGAACCATCCTCGTTCTCTTCAAGCTTATAATCCACCGGTGAATATGTTGTTGGTCTGTGATGCTGTGGCCAGTTAAATTCTATTCCTCCGGAGATCCATGGTCCCGTAAGTCCCACCAAAGCAGGCTTTATAACATGATTGTAATATACAAAGTCATAGTCATTCGTTTTGTCATAGGCTCTCTGGATCCTTCCTCCAAGCTCCGGCAGGATCATCACCTTTATATATTCATTTTCAAGATAGACCGCCTTCCAGGCATGGTCAGTCTTTTTCCTGCTGATCTCTGTTATATTCGGATAAGGATATATCTTGCCGGTGCTTCCCTGATAAACTCTCTTTTCCAAAAACATTGGATTTCTGTCGGGTTTCCCCACTTCATATGTCGGAATTATCACATTCTCTTCCCAGATTCTTACTTCGCCCATTTTTATCTCCTTCAACTTAACCTTGCCATTCTCTGCTTAATCACCAATATAATCATTCTGCTTGTGTTAATTATTTGTCCTGAACAGTAACTATGTATCTATATCTAAAATCTTATGTTTGAAGCCTTTCTTGAGCAATGCAAAAACTTGTCCTATAATATAAAAAAATTGCTCTCATTATCACTGGAGGTCAATGCATCGTGATCACGAATGAAAATCTGATAAAACCTGGATGTGAATACTTTTTCAACACTCCGACACAACTTGCGAAAACTTTATTTTTTTATCCTACCATTGTGGGGGATTTCAAATACCTTTCCGGCTATCAGAAGAACAGGTCAAGCTTTGATTCTTTTCTTTTGATGTTTATAGAAAGCGGAAATATGAGAATTAGAACTGATGATAAAATGAGCATTGCCACCGCGGGCCAGGTGGTATTTTTGGACTGCTACGCTCCTCATGAATATACTGCGCTTACAGGCGCCCATGTATTATGGATTCATTTTGACGGAGCGCTTGCAAGAGGTTACTACAATGAACTAACAAGCCGCTTCGGAAATGTGATAATGCCATCAAATCCTTCCAGGGTAAAAGAGTTTTTCCATGACATATACAAAGGATTCGCTGCATCCAACCCCCAGGACGAAACTATGCTTAGCCTTAATATAGTTTCTATCCTGACCTGTCTTTTCCATATTACAGACCAAAGCACATCCACCGGCCAGAGCGGAATCCGAAAGTCAATAAGCTATATAAGTGACAATTTCACCAGACAGCTGTCCCTTGAGGAAATTGCAAACGAGGCAGCTCTTAGCCCCTACTATTTCATCCGGGCATTTAAAAAGGAGACCGGTGTCTCTCCACATCAGTACCTGATTGAGACCCGTATCTCCTATGCAAAATACTATTTATCTTCCACTCAAAAACCAATTTCGGAAATTGCCTATTCCTCAGGCTTTAATGATGACAGTGCCTTCTGCAGCACCTTCAAAAAAAGAACCGGAATGACTCCTAAGGAATATCGAAATCTCCGTCTGGAAAATAATTAACCGCCAAAGAATATTTCTATTCCGATAGCAATAAGGATGATTCCGCCAATGATCTTGGCTCTGCTGGCAAGCTTGGTTCCAAAGACAATACCAAGTTTAAGTCCAACATAACATACAGCATAAGTCACAACACCAATAATAGCAGCACTAAGCAGAACCTGCAAAACTCCATACTGCTCAATCGTAAAGCCTACGGAAAGAGCATCAATGGAAGTAGCTATTCCCTGCATGAAAAGCACCTTATTGGAAATATGACCTGCCTCAGGATCTATACCATATTTTCTGCAGTTCTCTATAGTGCACTTGCTGCAGTTAAGGTCTCCTGTGCAGTGTTTTTCAGCTCTCCTGTCCAAAATGCCCTCAACAAGCATCTTGCCTCCGATAATAGCCAGAAGTATAAGAGCTATCCATGGAATAAAGGGCTGAAATCCCTTAAAAAAAGTAACTGCATTGTGTACCAGGAACCAGCCTATAACCGGCATAGCAAACTGAAAAACTGCATAGCAGCCTGCTATCTGTATTTTCCTGGATCTGTTCATATTGTGATCAGCAAATCCATTAGCCAGGGATACAGAAAATGCATCCATAGCAAGGCCAAAGCCCAGCATGATGCTGTTAAAAATTAGAATAAAACTCATTGCCTAATTCTCCTACCAAAGATAATAATCGACTTTCATAAGAAAAGAATATTGGATGCGCACAAGGCGCATCCAACATAAAATTCATCCAAGGGAATGAAGTGATAATAGGTCGCCAAAAGCCCTGTAGAACTTAAAATGCGTCTGATTCCACTGAGTTTTCTTACCAACGCTGGCTATTACCAAAATACAATCTCTTCCATCCATGTCCTGAAATCTCACAAGGACATAGGAATAAACTCCAATCTCTTTTAAGAAATCCCGTACTCCCTTAGCATAAGGTGGCAGCGAATCCACGTTGTTGACCACTATAAAGCCCTGATTCGCCAGGTATTTGTCCTTGGAATTGCTGTTAAGAAGCCCTAACATAAATTCCCTAGCCTCGGGACTTTTAATAGGAGAAGATCCTGTAGTATACCTGCGCTTAAAAGGTTCTCCCACAAACAAAGTCACATGCTGGAAATCAAAAACTTCCGCAAACTCATCCATGTAACGCTCAATACTACTACCTTTCTTATGAAGAGCCATATCGAACATTTTAACTATGATATCTCCATAAGACAAGTCTCTTTCATTAATTTTCTTAAGGCTCTGTCTCTTTTCCCTTATGGATTCAAGTGTTCCATGCTTGGACAAAGTATAAATAATATATCTGTTTCGGCCTTTATCCTTGGCAATATAAAGACAATGGTCTGCAAGCATAAATACGTCATCATAGTTGTCCGCATCATTAGGATAAGTAGCAGTTCCAATTGAAACCGTAAGCGGCGAATTATCGTCAATTCCCTTATCAGGAAAAGCCGCAGCAACCATGTTATGAATGCTTCTAAGCTTTGCTCTCAGCTCATCTTCTCTTTGAATATTGTAAAAGACTATAAGGAATTCATCTCCGCCAAATCTGCCGGCAATTCCTTCGTTTCCGGCTTCTTTGGAGATAATGTCAGCAACTCTTTTTATAACCTCATCTCCAAACTGATGACCGTAGGTATCGTTAATTGCTTTGAAAAAATCTATATCAACAATTGCAAGTGTAGTTCCTTCAAGTCTTCTATCATCTATTCGTTCTTTGGCAATTCTAATAATATCAGTTTTATCAACAAGTCCCGTCAGGGAATCATGCTTAATGCTGTTGGCATTTGTTTTCACCTTAGCGCTTCCAAGGTGGATATGTCCCACAACTCCTGATGTCTCTTTATCATAAAAAGAAAAAGCTTCCTCTAAAACAGTATGAGTAACATTTGGATCATCATTCAAAAGATTGGCATCTATCCTAAGAGTGGATCTTCCGGTCTTGGCTTTTATCTGGCTTATATAACTCTTTACAGCACTCTTTTGCCTGCCGGAAACTCTCTTTGTAAGCATCTCCTCAAAATCATTTATCGAATAAATCCCAGAGTCAAACTCAGCCATCTCAGTGTTAAATACATTGACTGTTTCCTTATCAGGATCATACTCAAAAAATACATCATCAAAAAGATCCAGATGTGCCTTATATGCACCTATTTGCCTGTTCAGCATATAATGAGCATCCATAAGCTCATCAATGTTTACAAGCACCAGACGTATCATTTCCTCATCCTTCTTCCTGAAGGCTCTCACATAATATAAATCCGCTCCATGATCTGTATTAATTCTGGCTGGAAACCAGGTATTCTGAGCAAGATCGATATTCTTTATAAAATTCTCTCTATATTCTTCTGTGACACAGTCTTCTACAGCTATAACAGTTTCACCCTTGAAAATGCTATAGCCCTTAGCATCAGCAGAAATCATTTTATGCTCATTTTCTGAAATTATGATCTCATGAAAATGTACGTTTTCCACTTCACATCTCCTAGTCAAGCAATGAATAATATAACGTAAACTTCCAAATATATTATAAAACAAAAAAGCCTACTATTGTATGGTATATAGCGGCTTTTAAAAGTATTTATAAAAATTTTAACATTAAAAACGGGCATCCATTTCTTAAATGAACACCCGTCTTTAAAAATTATTTTCCAAGGGACTATTCCTCGTCTTTCCGTAGCTTTGTAAGCTACCCTTATTTATATAAATCACATTTCCTTTAGCAGCCCCTTGACATTCCCTGGCTCCGATGAAGCATCGCCACCCTTGCTGTAAATGTCAGCTGCTCCGAAAACCAATGCTCGTCTTCCGTGAAGCTTATGCCACTTGGACTGCTTAGGTTTTATCTACAATGTGATTGTATATTTAATATACCATTTGCCTATGTATTTGTCAACCATCTTTTATAAATTATCTTTATTTTCAGACTATTCAAACAATTCCTGTATTTACCTGCAAACAATTAAATGTCATTTTTATGTCAATAATTATTTGATAGATAAGTGATATTAATGTATTATAAAGTGGCAAAAAGTTTTAGAGGAAAAGAGGAAAAAAATGAGCGATTATATTATTAGTTGCTGCTCTACTGCTGATCTTAACGAAGAGCATTTTAAGAGCCGTGATATTAAATATGTTTGTTTTCACTTCCAGCTTGATGGTAAGGATTATCCTGATGATCTTGGAAAATCCATTTCTTTCAAGGAATTTTATGACAGCATGGCAAAGGGTGCTATGACTAAGACTTCTCAGGTAAGCGTTGGTGAATATATTGAGTACTTCGAGCCATTTCTTAAGGAAGGCAAGGACATCATCCACCTTACACTTAGTTCAGGAATTTCAGGAACTTTGAATTCAGCTACTATTGCAAGGGACCAGCTTAAGGACAAATATCCTGACAGAAAGCTCTATGTAATTGATTCTCTTGCAGCTTCTGCCGGCTATGGTCTTTTGATGGATAAGCTTGCTGAACTTAGAGATATGGGTATGAGCATTGATCAGTTGTATCAGTGGACAATCGACAACAGACTTCGTTGTCAGCACTGGTTCTTTGTATCTGATCTTAAGTACCTTGTAAGAGGCGGTCGTGTTTCCAAGGTAGCAGGAGCTATCGGAAATGCCCTTAATATCTGTCCTCTCATGAACGTTGATTACCTCGGAAGACTTATTGTTCGCTCCAAGATTCGTGGCAAGAAGAACGTTATAAAAGCCACAGTAGACAAGATGGAAGAACTTGCAGAGAACGGTCTTAAATACGATGGAGAGTGCTTCATCTCCAACTCTGACTGCTACGAAGACGCAAGAGCTGTAGCAGATATGATAGAAGAACGTTTCCCAAATCTTAAGGGAAGAGTCAAGATTTATAGTATCGGTACCACAATCGGAAGCCACACAGGCCCCGGTACTGTTGCCCTCTTCTTCTGGGGAAATCAGAGAATTGACTAATAAATTTGCATAAAAAGATTAGCATATAAAATTTGCGAAATATATTTGCAAAAATATTCTAAGAAATAATTTAAGAAAAAATTTTAAGAAATAATCTAATCAAGAAATAATCTAATCATAGAAAAAAGGGACCCGATTCGTTCGAGTCCCTTTTGTTTACGTATAAACTATGTCAGCCTATAAGTAATTGATGTGTTCCGTAGCTGTCAATAAGGTCTGTAATCTTCTTATCATCACCAATAACGGTAACATCAAGTGGTTTGAATAAATTCAGTGACAACAGTCCTACGATTGACTTTCCATCAATGTAGCTGTGTCCATCCTGCACATCGATCTCGCAAGATGATTTCGAGTTCATGTTAATGAACTGAATGATTTGAGATTTGCATCCCAGCGATACTTTGACACTTTTTTTCATATATTTCCCTCTCTCATAAGCCGCAGACTATATCTAGCAACAGAACTTAGTCTATCACTTTGTGTCCTAAATGTGAACAGCCAAATTATTAAAAAAATATAAATTTAACAATCGAGAGAGTTTCCGCGAAACCGTTTACATTTCGTTATTCTGAATAGTTTTTCTTAATTAATCGTTTCTCAAAATCATGCTCCGGAATTGGGTTGTCATACAAAAAGCCTTGCGCAAAGTGACATCCAACTTTTTTGAGAAGTTCAATCTGTTCCACTTTTTCCACGCCTTCTGTCAAAACCTTTATATTCAATTCTTCGGCCATCCTAACAATATTTCTTAACACTATTTCGTCATTATTGTTAGCGCTTTCATTTTCTATAAAGGACTTATCTATCTTGATCATGGATACCGGGAAGTCTCGCAAATTAGAAAGTGATGAATATCCGGTACCAAAATCATCAATCGCTGTGTCAATTCCTTTATCCCGAAGCGACATTAAAAAATTCGTCATTAGGATTCTCTCATCCTCATTGGCAGTTTCCGTCACTTCTATCTGGATGAGATTTCTTTCAACACCGCCTTCATCTATGATGCTTACAATCTCTCTGGCAAGATGTTTGTAATTAAGATCCCTTCTGGAGAAGTTAACAGAAACCTGAACAGGTTCTATACCCTTTTCCTTCCACTTTCTGATGAACTCACAGCTCTTTTTCAAAACATACAAGTCAAGAGATGCTACCATCCCCTCCTGCTCCAAAATCGGAACAAATTCAGTAGGATAAATAACTACACCATTACAAAACCATCTGGCAAGGGACTCAGCACCTACTATCTCACCAGTAAAAATATCAACCTTGGGCTGAAGATAGATCCTGAACTCGTCATTAGCAAGCGCTTCCTCGTACCTGTCCTCAATCTGTTTCTGTCTGTAGATACGGGTACTCATAGCTTTATTAACAAAAACGTATGGCTTATTGGCTACATTTTTGGCATAGTTAAGAGCCATTGCTGCCCTGGAAATAAGCTGTCCCGGTTCCTTCAGGGATTCGTCAACTGCATATACTCCTGTAACCGCAACAATCTTAACCTCTTCCTTCTTGTCCTTCTTCATTCCATAAACCGGAACTCCGGCAATATATTTAAGGAATTTCTGGCTCTTTTCCTTCTTTATAAGGGCAGTAAAATTATCACCGCCAAAATGAGCTACTATCTCGTCCTCATCACAAAACTCCCGCAGCTTTTTGGCATAGCGTTTCATGATTTCATCGCCCTCGGCAAGTCCATACCTTCGGCTGATGAGTCCAAAGCTCTTCAGGTTAAAAAAGAACATATCGTACTTTAGGATTTCTTTGCTCTCCACGAGCTTGGCCGCATAAGCAATAAAGCCTCCTGAATTGGGAAGTCCTGTAAGATACTGTATCAGGGCGCTATCCTGCACCACTTTTCCAAGTAGAAACCTCTCCATATGCATTATCACCACATCCATGATAATGGCAAAGGCTTTGTATTCTTCCTCATTCCAGGATCTGTTGTCCTTAAGATAGATATGATAAGTAACCGTCTTCTTGCCAGAAAGAGTATGCTTAAATAAATATGACGGTGCCATATTTTCAGGAACCGGTCCAAAAAGCGGGATTACTACATCAGGTTCACTTGACATATCGGAATTAGGTACGTTGCTCACAATGGCAACAACAGAGCGCACCGAAAATTCCTTGCCTATATCAGCAAGAGCACTGGGAGTAATCTCCGGAGTAACTTCTTCTTCGGATAAGATCTGGACAAAATTCTCAAAGCTTCTTTCAAAGGTCATAGATTCGCTCCTGACGTACAAATTTTAAAGTGAGTATATTATTATTTTACGAAAATTCCATATATATTTCTACCACTATTTTTGATTTAGATAGCACAAAATATAGTTATAAGCAATAGAAAAAATATAAGGATAGTTATATACTTAAAACAAATATCTTTTAGGAGCCATGTTATGTTTGAATTTGAACGAGCCCTTCCCGAGGAAGTTGGTATTCCCTCCTTATCCATCAGGAAAACATTAGAGTTTCTGGACCAGAAAGAAGTCCCTATGCACAGTCTTTTGATAATGCGAAGGGATAAACTTATTTTTGAAAAATACTATAGGCCCTATGAAAAAGACACTCTTCATAGAATGTTTTCCATAAGCAAGACCTTTACTGCTCTTGCCATTTCTCTTTTGATAGACGAAGGAAAAATACATTATGAAGACAAGATAGTTTCCTTTTTTCCGGAATATGTTTCTAAGGATACTCACCCCTGGATAAAAGAGATGACTATCAGAAATCTTCTGGAAATGAGGACCTGTCACGCTTCCACCACCTACAAAGTGGATATGAAATCCAACTGGGTAGAAAGCTTTTTTACGGTAAAGCCAACTCACAAGCCTGGTACTGTTTTCCACTATGATACTTCAGCAGCTCATACCCTCTGCGCACTTGTAGAGAAGCTTTCAGGCACTGACCTGCTATCCTTCTTGAAGGAGAAGATTCTAAAATACGTAGATTTTAGCGATGATTCCTACATGGTCAAGGATCCCTTTGGTGTCTCAATAGGTGGCAGCGGTCTAATGGCAACGCCTATGGACATCCTGAAGGTTCTTTATATTCTTGATAAAAATGGTGAGATCATCTGCAATGACGGAGTTAAAAGACTGCTGCTTAATCCAGATTTCATAAAACTAGCCACTTCAAGCATCAGCGACAGCATCATGAGTGCACCTGTCCCAAGCGAAGCCCAGGGCTACGGAATGCAGATCTGGCAAAACGAAAAAGGTGGTTTTGTTCTATACGGCATGGGAGGTCAGCTCGCTAT
>JAEEGL011254802.1_pt1 | contig 18611 bp, 20 predicted proteins | sample 9134231 | NCBI WGS metagenome assembly JAEEGL01 (sample SAMN16246548, study PRJNA631951) | gut metagenome | biome: gut microbiome; feature: rumen; material: fiber-attached | host: Bos | place: Iran: Karaj | collected 2018-10 | reverse complement strand
TTTAGGTATAATGAGTTCTTCAGAAGCTTTAAACAAGGCTACTGAGGCAGGTGTTGATTTAGTAGAAATCAGTCCGAATGCAGAACCGCCTGTATGTCGTATAATGGACTACGGTAAATTCCTTTACGAAAAGAGTAAGGCTCAGAAAGAGCAAAAGAAAAAGCAAAAGCAGGTGCAGGTTAAGGAAATTAAATTCCGTCCTGCAACTGACGAAGGCGACTATCAGGTAAAACTTCGCAACCTGATACGTTTCCTGGAAGACGGTGACAAGGCTAAGGTAACCATGCGTTACCGCGGTCGTGAAATTGCTCACCAGGACATCGGTCTCGACGTAATGAAGCGTATTGAAAAAGAACTTTGTGTCGACAGAGACCTTGCTGTGGTTGAATCTGCCTCTAAGATGGAAGGTCGCCAGGCTGTCATGGTGTTATCACCGAAAAAAAGGTAGTAATCCGGGGAAGTTAACCAAAGTGCTGTACTGATGTACGCCTCCCGTATTATGTGTTTTTAATATTCCAATGTGGAGTTTTTTTATTATGCCAAAAATGAAAACTGATAAGGGTGCTCATAAGCGTTTTAAGAAGACCGCTAACGGCTTCAAGCGTAAGCACTGTAATCTTCGTCACATCCTGACCAAGAAGTCTACTAAGCGTAAACGTCATTTACGTGCTATGACTATGATTCATAAGTCAGATCTTCGTAATATCGTTAATTTATTACCTTACGCATAACAGAGGAGTAGTTAGGAAATGGCAAGAGTAAAGCGCGGTGTTACCGCTCATGCACGTCATAAGAAGGTTTTAAAGGCTGCCAAGGGTTATTACGGTGCTCGTTCACGTGTTTACCGTGTTGCCGTACAGGCTGTAACCAAGGCTGGTCAGTATGCTTATCGTGACCGTCGTCAGAAGAAGCGTCAGTTCCGTCAGTTATGGATCGTTCGTATTAACGCTGCTGCTCGCGTAAACGGTTTATCATACAGCAAGTTTGTATGTGGCTTAAAGAAGGCATCTATCGAATTAGATCGTAAGATCCTCGCCAACATCGCTGTTAACGATAAGTCAACCTTTACTGTTCTTGTAGAAAAGGCTAAGGCTGCTCTGTAATTCAGTAATATTGACATACTGTTAATATTTTGGTGAAATGTACCACACCTCCGGGTGTGGTATTTTTTTATATGGAGAGATTTATAAACATGATAGCCCTGCTGCAGAGAGTGAATTTCGCTGATATTACGGTTGACGGCAGCTGTATCGCTTCCATGAAAAACGGTGTTCTTGCCTTTATTGCCTTTGAAAAGGGGGATACGGCTGAAAAGTCCCGCAGAATGCTCGATAGAATTCTTAAATACCGCATTTTCAGTGATTCTGAAGGTAAGATGAATCTGAACGTCAATGAAGCCGGTGGTAATCTCATGCTGGTATCCCAGTTTACTCTGGCCGCTAATACCGATCGTGGAAACAGACCGAGCTTCGATCCTGCCATGCCGCCGCAGGAGGCCAGACAGATGTATGACGAACTTGTTGTGTATGCCAGAAGTGTAAAGCCCGGGGTGCAGACCGGGGAATTTTCAGCCGATATGAAGATTCGTCTTGAAAATGACGGCCCCGTAACCATATCACTGCATATCTAGATTAAACAGGAGACGCTGTTTCTGTGACTGAGAACATTGAAAGATTCTCGGAATAAGCAGAATCAGAAAAAATACCGGCATTACGGACGCTGATGTCATGGCGTGGGGCAGAACTGAAATTCTCAGCCCAGATGCTTCATGCGAACGGTCGGCAGGAACTGGTACGTTCATGCGGTCAATGCGTCCTGTTTTACCATAATTACGGTTCATTGAGCCTAAAAAAGCCCGATATCTGTATGATAACGGGCTTTTGGGTGCAATGTCTTTCGGTTAAACCGCATGAACACCGAAGTGTTCCTGAGATACCTTTACTCTTTCCTCAGGCGGAAGGTAACCGTGCTTTTCGATAAAGGCTTCCACAAAATGAAGTCTAGGAAGCAGACCGGCACCGTTGGCTGTCTGAATGGCCATGCCCGGACGTGCGTTTAATTCCAGAAGCAGCGGACCTCTCTTCTTGTCGAGAACTATATCGGTACCGATATAACCGAGTCTGGACATGTCATAGCAGCTTGATGCCAGATTGAGTACACTTTCCCACTGCGGTACCTGAAGATTTGCCAGCAGGGCACCGGTGTCAGGGTGCTTTTCAATCGGATTGTTGAACTGCACTGCTCTCACTGCTTTGCCTGAACGCAGACAGATGCCTACGCCCACGGCTCCCTGATGCAGGTTTGCCTTGCCGTCCGAAGCTGCGGTAGACAGACGCATCATACTCATTACGGGATATCCCTGGAATACGATTACGCGGACATCAGGTACACCTTCATAGCTGTAATCGGCGAACACGTCATCAAAATTTATCAGATCTTCAATCAGCGCAAAGTCCTGCTTTCCGCCGAGAGAGAACAGACCGGCAAGAATATTGGATATGTGTCTTTCGATATCCATGGCGGTCAGAGCCTGTCCGTTAGGCTTGTAGAAGGCTTTTTCATCGGTTTTGGTGATAACCAGAATTCCTTTACCGCCGGAACCGTGTGCCGGTTTGATGCAGAAGCCGTCGCGATCCTTAACTATTTTAATGAAGTTTTCCACATCGTACTGATGCTTGATTGAGCCAATCAGATTGGTGGTGGAAACCTTGTTCTTAAGAGCCAGTTCCTTGGTCAGTAGTTTATTGTCCACCAGAGGATACAGAGCTCTTTCGTTATAGCGTCCGATGTAGTTTACATTACGCTGGTTCATGCCCATTATCCCCAGTCGCCCCAGGGTAAATGGAGAGCAGTATTTTTTAAAAGGCCACAGATTCATATTACAGATCCTTTTTCAGCTCTTTGATTTCCTGTCTGAGTCTGTCAGCTTCAAGCTTCTGACCGGTAGGTGAGTTAATCTGTTCGGCAAGCGGCTTGAAACGCTTTAATTCGCTCAGACGGTAGCCGGTGTAGTTACCCATGAGCAGTACGGCGGCCAGTATAACCAGCTGGAGACCGAGGAAATTGAAGGTGACGTGCTGAACGATGGCGCTATTCATGGCAAGGTAGGCCAGAACAGCAACCAACAGTGAGCCGGAGCCCTGTTTCATAACTTCACGTGGACCTTCTTCCTCCCACAGAATTGACATTCTTTCGATGGTCCATGAAAGAATAATCATAGGGAAGAAGGTAATCTTGATACCGTCAGAGATACCAACCTTGTAGGTGATGAAGCTCAGAATACCGATAATACCGATAACCGCTATGATTACCGTTGATATTCTCGCCACCAGCAGCAGGTTTAGGTGTGACAGCCATGAACGGATAATCAGACCGATGCCCACAATTGCAAGGAAGCCGATGAGACCTACAGACAGATTGGTCTGCAGGAATGACATGGCAATCAGTACAGGCATGAAGGTACCGGAGGTCTTGAGGCCGACGATTATACGCAGGAATACCACAATGAGTACGCCGATAGGTATAAGCAGTACGCTCTTGAACACGGCTCTTTCTTCGATAGGAAGAGTGTTTACGGAAAGGTCTACGTAATCCTTGCCCTGAGAGGTGGTGGCATTACGCTTGAGATCGAAAGCCTTCTGATCGCTGATGAAGTTACGTACGATGGAGAAGCTTACGTTTGAATTGTCACCGCCGGTAACGTCGATGGTGGAACTGTTGTTGTTATTCCAGATGAATACGTCCTTGCCGATACCCATGGTTTCAGCGGTAGGGTCAAAGATATGGTATTCATTGTTTTCGTTGAATACGGCGATGTAGGTGAGAAGCTTCTGATTTCTTCTGCCGTCTTCAAGCTTGATGGCGGTAACCTGCTGTGCTGGAATGCCGGCAAGATTCAGGATCTTTACGATGATGTCAGCTTTCTTGAACTTGTTCAGCAGAAGCTTGGCGTTCTGATCCTGATTGTGCAGTTCCTTGAATATCTCGTTGGTGAGGGTGAACGGATCCACGCTGCGTGAGTAGGCCGCATCCTTAATCTGCATCAGTGCGGAATAGTATGGTTCAGGTTCAAGTATTTCAGCAACTTCAGGTACCGTCATCAGGGTGTTCTTGAATGCTTCATCGGCGAGAACTTCAACACGGTAGTAAAGAGTCTGGTTGCCTGAAGCAAGTCTCTTGCTCCATTCGGCACGCTGCTGACCGTTAATTTCCTTGTAGTTGAGACCGTAGTCCGGACTGGCGGTGGTTTCATTCACAACCTTGTAGCCTGGCTGCTGTGTCGGGATGGCAAAGGAAACTCTTACAGGAAGATTTTCCTTATTTGCCTGGAAGGTAATCTTTGCTTCAATGTCCCAGGCAATGTTCTTTTTCCCGGGAAGCCACGGCACCGAGAAGGTAAAGTGCTGATAGCACATTAAACTTATACCCGTAATTAGAAGGAAGGCTATAACAAGGTAGTACACTCCACGACTCATCATAATTGCATGTCCTGAATTTTTTTATACTAAAACATCAAGGAATCACTTCTGTATGACGTTTTCCTTAAACGTGACTTTTATGATTCCGCTGCTATAAAAGAAACAATCTGAAGGCAAACCGGTTACCTTCAGATTTGTAAACTCATTATTTGTTATTTGGCCGGTTTGGCTCCGTTGCCCGCAGTCTGAACATTCTGACTGTCGGCCGGCTTTGCCGGAATTTCTTCTTTTTTGCTGTCTTTCTTAACCAGATTCTTCTTGGTGGTATCCTTGTAGTTTGTGAATACCGTGTTTGCCTCAATTCTCTTCTGTACGTGATGTCTTGAAACATCGACTACGGCAATATCCTTGATGAATTCACGGCCGATAAGGATAGGGTAGGCCATACTGGTTCTGTTCTTTAAGGAGAATTCCGCCTTTCCGGTGTAGGAATCAACCTTGACGGTAAGCTTTACCACAGGTCTGTCTTCAATGTTACCGTTGGTTGAGGCCTGTTTAATCTGAGTGTTGCGTACCCATGGAGCTTCAACGGTGATGGTATTGTCTTCGGTAAGAGGAATACCGAAGCGGTACCAGGTCTTGCCGTCTCTTTCAAACTTTTCAACATCAACGGCACTGATTGAAGATACGGCAGCACCGGTATCGATACGGCCTTCAAGTGAGGCATCGGCTTCACCGATGTAAATCCATTCAACTTCACCGAAGATCATCTTTCCGTCTGATAATTTTGTACTGTCGGCATTCATGGTTTTGACTTCCTTCGGAGATTCTACCTGACTGTTCATTTTACTGTTGATGGTGGTGCGCAGGGAATTCAGGTTGCTGTTGATTTCCGCAAGTTCTTTTCTGTTGCTGTGCGCGGATTCGATTTTTTCATTGAGAGCGGCCATTTCGGCTGTTCTTGAAGCCTTGAGGTCAGCAAGTTCTTCTTTGATTGAGGCAAGCTCCGGAATCAGTGTTGCCTGCTGATCTCTCAGTTCATTGATGGCATTGAGAGTGGTGCTGCCGGATGTGTCGTTTGCCATCTGACAGCCGGTAACTGTCATAAGTATCAGTGTAATGGCTGAGCATAATTTCTTTGTATGTCTGAACATAGCTTATCTACCTTTTTTCTGGGCTGTAAATACGGCTCTTGTAGGTGCCTGATAACCTTCAATGGTCCTGGTGTGATCCTGCGGATCCAGAAAATCCTCCAGAGACTCCGTAATCATTAATTCCGTACGGCGCTGTTCTTCAGTGGTTGTCATGCATACGTCTATTAATTTTACATTAATATATCCGCATCTATTCAATAAATTTTCCAAGGATGAGATCGATGGTATATACCAGATGTTCGGCATTTTGGCATAACGGTCTTTCGGAATGAGAACAGTCTGCTCGTCTCCCTCGATAACCATGGTCTCAAGAACCAGTTCACCGCCGGGTACCAGCTGGCTCTGAAGCTGCATCAGATGGTCAACGGCACTGCGTCTGTGGTACAGCACTCCCATTGAAAAAACCGTGTCGAACGCTTCAAGCTGAGGCAGCTGTTCAATACCCAGGGGAAGCAGATGAATCTTCTTCTGAATGTCTTCAGGAACTGTGCGTTTAAACAGTTCAAACTGGGCTGTGAACAGAGCGCATGGGTCAATACCCACTACTCTTTCGGCTCCCTCGCCGAGCATACGCCACATGTGGTAACCGTTGCCGCAGCCGACATCAAGGATTTTTCGGCCGGCAAGCGGAGTGATTCCTTTAATCAGGCGATCCCACTTCATGAAGCTGCGCCATTCTGATTCCGCCTTTTCTCCGAAAAATTCGTACGGTCCCTTGCGCCAGGGCATCATTTCTCTGTAGAGAGCCCTGAGCATCTGGTGCTGTCCGGGAGTGATGTCTTCTCCTCTGCCGAATGACACGTACGGCTGATTGAGGTTCAGGGTATCGGCATGCAGTGATCTGGTACGTTCCAGAATTTTTTCGTATCTGCGGAATTCCTGCCCTTCGGCTGATTTCAGAAAAGCTTCCAGATCTGCCGGCAGTCTGGTGAGCCAGCGGCTGAGCTGCCGGTCTCCAGCGATTGTTTCCAGAAAGGTATTGAAGGGGGTAAACATCAGAAATACTCCATAAAGTGCATCGGATAATATTTGATGCGTAGTTTAATGTTTTGCCGTGCTTTGGTAAACAGATTTTTTTTGCTTTTGCAAATTTACTTTATGGCTATTATCGAGCCGAAATTAAAGCACTGATACCATACCGACGCGTGTGAAAAACCGCAGTTTTTAAGACGGGCGATATGAGTCGGAACTTCATCGGAAATCAGCACGTTTTCAAGAGATGTTCTCTTCTGACTGATTTCAAGATCCGAGTATCCGTTGGCCTTTTTGAAATCAAGATGCAGGTCGAAGAGGGTGTTCTGTATGGTTTCATCCGCAAACTTGAATTTTTCACTGAGTACGAGGATTCCGCCTGGAACCAGGGAATCGGCAATCTTTTTCATGAGAGCATCGCGTTTTTCCGGAGCGATGAACTGAAGCACAAAGTTTAGCACCACGACTGATGACGGTTCGAATTCGAAATCGGTGATGTCTCCGGCAATTATGTTCACTTTTCCGTTGCCTTTATAGCCTTTTACTATTTCTCTGGCACGGCTTACCATTGCTTCCGAATTGTCGATGCCGATGACTTCACAGCCTTCGGCTGCGTATCTGTTCATTTCAATGCTGCAGGCGCCGAGACTGCATCCCAGGTCATAGAGCTTGGTGTCGGGACGGGAAAATTTCGCAGTGAACATGCCGATGGCACTGACAATATTCGAATACCCGGGAACCGATCTCCTGATCATGTCGGGAAACACGTTTGCCACAGTATCATCAAAAGAAAAATCACCGATACGGTCACGGGGAGCCGCGAATATATTGTCATGCATAATCAGAATACTTCCATTGTTCAAAAACGTGACAATTATAACAGAAACGGTGCTGATTAACTACAGATGACATGAGCCGGTACGGTAAAAAAACGTTCCGTGCGGAATCAGATTTCGTGTCTCTTTCTTTTCAGAAAATTTATGAATGCCAGATTCCAGTGGGGATCATCCTTTACCGCTCTGGTGGTAATCCAGTAGCTTACGAATTCATTGAGTTCCGTCAGGTTGAAGGAAATGTCTGAAAGCCCGCTGAATTGAGCCTGCTCAGCAAACTGGGACGACGGCTGCCAGTCTTCATGCATGGGGTAGAGACGGAATGAGGTTTCCTCGGATCTTCCTGCAAATCTTGCGGGAAGACGGCAGCGGATTCCGCTGTAATACGGTACCTGACCGCTGACGACCGATGCCGGCCTTTCAAGAGGTTCCAGCAGACCGAAGCGAATAAGCTCAAGAATGTAACCGTTGATTTCCTCGGCATTCGGACGGTACGCGTAACCGCCGTTCTGACTGATTATGGTAATGCTGTTGAGAGCCATGACGTAGTCCAGAACGATTTCCCCGTTCTCCGAATAGGTGGAGAGATAGGCGGTGTAAATGACTCTTGACTGCAGATGCAGGTATCCGTTGGTTATGATTTCGATTTCCCGGGCATTCAGCATGGTGTCTTGTTCCGTTTGATTAGATAAACAGTTAAAGAATCATCAATCATGTATGCTGTGAATCAGGAAAAAAACAGAGATGAAAATACACTGTTTTTTTCTCATGATATTCCGGACGACATGACAGACGCCTTCTTCATTAAGTGAACGGAAACTATAGCATAAATAAAGATTCCGGTAAAAGATCGCGTATTCAAAAACGTAAAATACATCGTCTGGAAAAATCTTTTTTTCGTCAAATGATAATTTTTATCTTGGTGATAAAAAAAATCAGATAAAAGTGTGATTAATGATTTATAATTTCAGGCGTTTAGAGAAAGAACGGTTTTTAATTTTCCAAAGTACCGCGACTGCGTGTTTCGGTGTATTCACTGCATACGGATGTTCCTCGGAACCGTACTTTGTGAAATTTTTAATTAAGAGAGGCAGATTTATTTATGTGGGATTATTCAGAGAAGGTAAAAGATCACTTCTTCCATCCGAGAAATGCCAAGGTTGTTGAAAATGCGAATGCGATTGGCGACGTTGGTTCCATTTCATGCGGTGATGCTCTCCGTCTGATGCTTAAGGTTAATCCGGAAACTGACGTTATTGAAGACGCGGGCTTCCAGACTTTCGGCTGCGGCAGTGCCATTGCTTCATCTTCAGCTCTTACTGAAATGATTATCGGCAAGACCATTGATGAGGCTCTTAAGATTACCAATCAGGATGTTGCCGATTATCTGGATGGTCTTCCTGCCGAAAAAATGCACTGTTCCGTAATGGGGCGTGAAGCCCTTGAAGCAGCGGTTGCTCAGTACAAGGGTGAAGAATATGTTCATGACCACGAGGATTCTCCTCTTGTCTGCAAATGCTTCGGTATCGATGAAGCCAAGATTGTCAGAGCTATCAAGGAAAACAATCTGAGCACCGTTCAGGATGTTACCAACTATACCAAGGCTGGCGGCGCATGCGGTTCATGTATTGAAAAGATTGAGGAAATCATCAAGAAGACTCTTGATGAAATGGCAGGTGACGCATACTACAAGGGACAGTGTGAACATGCCAACAGAGCCTCTCAGACAGAAGAAGAAAAGGAAATTACCGTTCAGACTGCTCCTGCAGATGAAAATGTTCCTGAAAACGAAGCTGTTCCTTTCTATCAGACTGTGGTGGACATTATCGAAAGAATGAAGCCTGCTCTGGCTCAGGACGGCGGCAGCGTGGTTCTCAAGCGTGTTACCGCTGATCGTGTTGAAGTTGAACTCTCTGGTGCCTGCACCGGCTGTATGATGACCGATATGACACTGTCATGGATTCAGCAGCAGATTATGGAAGCCATCGGTGAATACATTCAGGTTGTTAACGTAGGTACTCCATCTCATCACTAAAAGAGGCAGGACAGATACTATGACTCAGGGAATTTATTTAGACAACAACGCCACTACAAAGACCGATCCTCTGGTTTATAACGCCATGATTCCATTCTTTACCGAATATTATGGCAATCCAAGCTCCATGCACGAGTTCGGTGAGCCTGTACGTCATGCCATCGACAAGGCAAGACATCAGGTTGCTGAATTTCTGGGAGCCGAACATGACGATGAGATTATTTTCACCTCCTGTGCCACTGAATCAGACAATACTGCATTATGGAGCGCCCTCAACGCCAGTCCGGACCGCAGGGAGGTGATTACCACTGCGGTTGAGCATCCTGCCATTCTTGACACCTGTGCAACTCTTGAAAAGAAAGGCTACAAGGTTCATTATCTCGGTGTTGACGGCAGAGGCCGTCTGGATCTTGACGAATACCGCAGACTTCTGTCAGACAAGACCGCCATTGTTTCCGTAATGTGGGCAAACAATGAAACCGGTACAATCTTCCCGGTTGAACAGATGGCTGAAATGGCCAAGGAAGTGGGGGCTCAGTTCCACACCGACGGCGTACAGGCGGCAGGCAAGATTGATATTGATCTGAAACGCACCAAAATCGACATGCTGAGTTTCAGTGGTCATAAGATTCATGCTCCAAAGGGCGTGGGCGTGCTTTATCTCCGTCGCGGTACCAGATTCCGTTCCTTCATGCACGGCGGTCATCAGGAACGCGGCCGCAGGGCAGGTACCGAAAATGCTCCGTATATCGTAGGTCTCGGTGTTGCCTGTGAACTTGCAAAAATGCATCTTCCTATGATGAACGATACCGTTAAGGAATTGAGAGACCGCCTGCAGTACGGCATTCTCAAGGCCGTTCCAAACTGCTTTGTTACCGGTGACGTGGAAAACAGAACCGCAAACACCCTCAATATCGCTTTTGAATATGTTGAAGGTGAAAGTATTCTGCTCAAGCTTAACGAGTACGGAATTGCCGCCACCAGCGGCAGCGCCTGCACCAGCGGTTCTCTGGAACCTTCTCATGTTATGAGAGCCATGAAGATTCCGTTTACCTCTGCACACGGTACCGTAAGATTCAGCTTAAGCCGTTTTACCAAGGAAGCTGAAATAGATCGTGTCATTGAAGTGATTCCGGGAATCATCAGCGAACTCCGTTCATATTCTCCGTACTGGCAGCAGAACAAGCCGGCAATGGGTGAATTTGATCCTGACTACAAGGGAACCCTGTAATCTTATTCAATCGGAACAGACCGGTGAAAGGATATATGTCTTTGCACCGGTTTTTTTATATGCAGAGGAACATACAATGGCGGACAACGGTAATTTACCTGCTGATGAGAATCCGGTAAACGTGACGGAACATTCGGATGAATATTTCATGCGTGAAGCGATGAAAGAGGCGGAACTTGCCGCGGATATCGGAGAAGTTCCCGTGGGGGCGGTGATTGTTGCCGGAAACAGTATTATTGCCCGCGGACACAACAGAATGATTTCCGCAAACGATCCTTCAGCTCATGCGGAGATTGCAGCCATCAGGGAAGCGGGGCGTGTGCTTGACAACTACAGGCTTACGGATACCAGACTGTATGTGACTCTTGAGCCGTGCATCATGTGTTCCGGAGCGATTATTCATGCCAGAATAGGCAGGGTGATATACGGTGCCCGTGACTACAAGACGGGAGGAGATGTTTCGGTATTCAACATTCTGCAGGATCCGAGACATAATCACCATCCAGAGGTGACTTCAGGGGTTCTCGAAGAAGAATGCAGTGCCATGATTTCGACATTTTTTGCCAGAAGAAGAGAGCAGAAGAAGCTGGAAAAACTTAAGAACAGAGGCGCAGATCGAAGAGCTTCCGAACTGATTTCGTCTGCCGGCAGTACCGGTACGCAGTTCTGATTTCGGCTACAGAGTATTCGGATCCACGTCATCACAGCTGTATCTGGCGATGCATGCTGATGTTTGTGATACTTTCCATACTATTTTATTTTCCTTACCGGACGCGTAAAACGGTTCAACAATGTAGTCTGTTTCCGGAGAGCTGAAAACAGCCGTGACGGTTCCGCTGCTGGAAACATTAATCTGCACGTTATGGTTTTCTCTGGACATGTGACAGCTGGAATGATGGGGGATTTTTACCTTTGTATTCGGAGCATAGTAATTCATTGCTCCGCTGTCCAAAAGACATTTTCTGGTCCGGTGCAGTGTTTCCGCCACATCTGACAGTGGCTTTTTCTTGAAATTCTGCATGTTATGGAAAACCAGTCTGGAGCCGTATACGTCAAAATCATACAGGGAGACGGCAGTGTAGACTGCGGCACCTGCAAAAATAAAAAGACCTACCAGCAGTATGCGGTAGACAGTTTTTTTCTGTCCGGAGTGTTTTCTGACTGTTTTCTGGAATTGTTCGGTTCTGGTGTAAAAATAAATATCGTCAGGATTAAAGGCTCTGCCGTCTGATTCCGGTTTCCTGTGTTTTTTATTCTGTCCGGATTGGTAAACATCCTGTATGACTGCCGGCAGTTCTGCTCCGCTGTCTTGTTCTTTGTTCTGATTTCCCGGTTCCAGAGAGGTCGACTCCTCGTCTGTAATTGCGTTTCCGGTCTGAGCATTCATGCTGCGGTACTCGGAAGAATCAGAAAAGTCAGCGTTTTCACCGCTTCCGTTATGTTGAGCCTTACCTGCATAAAATCCGTAATCATCAGTTTTCTCCATACCTGTAGGTGCACCGCACAGAGGACAGATTTCAATATACTTTTTCAGAACGGTACCGCATTTTTTACAGTAAGCCATAATAAAAACCCTTTTCAGCGGTGATGTTAAAGCAGATTTGGATCAGGTGCCAGACAGTTTAATCTTTCTGCACATGAAGATTCCGGAGATGCTTTCCATATAAGTGATTTTTTTCCGTTAACCGTCTGATAGAAGATTTGAGCCTTGTAATTTGTTTCTGGCAAAAAAAAGGTAATTTTTAAATAATCAGAATAAACATGAACTGACAGATTATCATCAGTTTTGAATTTTTCAATACTTCTGCATTCGCGTCTGACAGTATAATGTACAGGTTCTCCTTCTTCAAAGTAGTTCAGACCGCCGTGGTCGATAATACATTGTCTGTATTCCCTGAGTATAGGACCGACCTTTGACAGATGCCTGTTATTGAAATCAATTCCTTCATAGAAATCATAGGAGTACGCTGCCAGGAAGACATTTAAAACCAGAACAATTATTCCGAAAATGACTAAGGATGTTTCATACTTTGGTTTGCAGGTAAGCGGATTGCTCTGTACAGTTTCCGGTTCCCTGTTTCTGAATTTTTCAGATGTTTTTAAGACAAGAGGCCAGGTTGCGTAGCATGAAGCCATCAGCAGCGTGCCGGCGGCCAAAAAAGTCAGAGCATGAAAACTCCCTATGTTGAGACAGCCATGAGCAATCAGGGCTAACATGAAAATGAGCAGACATATTTCGCATAAATGCAGGATTCCGAGTTTTTTTATGTCTTTATACAGAGCAGATGTTCTGTGTTTTTTCATAAATGAAAAAGCACTGTAATCAGCCTTGACTGCGGATATGAGTGTGTATAAATAAAGCGGCATGAAAAACGGAAAAGCCAGAAGAGAGACAATGCATGCGCAAAGCAGTCGTTTGATTCTGCAGAAGTCTGCGGCTGATTTTTCAAATTCAGGGGTATCCACAAAGGAGGGAATCCTGTCTTTGTTGTAGTCTGAGTATTCTGTATACAGTCTGTTTATGACGTCATCGTCAGAGTTTCCAGAGGATAATTCGGGAGCATTATTGCCGGAAGATGGTTCTTTTTTCAGCTCTTCGTTATTGACAGTGTTTTCGTATTCTCTGCTGTCATCCATATCAGATCTCCGTTTTATGTCCATAATAAAAGGTATCAGACAATGAAAAGGAATACATCTGCCGATCTTTCATATTGTGACGGTTGGCGTAATTGTCCGGCATGATTTGCCGTTGCGGATTGGACAAAAGTCTTCAGCAGTGTTAAAACGTATTCGGATCCGCGTCAAGGCAGTTGTATTTTGCAGCACATCCGGACATCGGAGATGCTATCCAGTCAAATCTTCTTTCAGGATTGTCGGTGTACAAAGGTGTGATGATGTAGTCGGTCTCTGCAGGATAACCAAAACTTATTCTGAGAGTCCCGTCATTATCAACAGAATATTCAAAGCTGTCAGTTCTTTTGTGCTGTATTCTGCAGTTTTTCGGTGTATCAAGCAGAACACCTTTTCCTGCGGCAAAATGGTTCATGGCTCCGTTTTGTATGAGACATAATTCAACCTGAGTCTTAACGAAACTTATTCCCGGCAGAGTTTTCGTGGTAAACGAGTCTTCTGATTTGAAGCAGTCTATCACAGCGAATATCACCAGATTTGATACTACGATCAGGAACATATAAACGAATATGATTGCTGAGACAAAAGATCATGTCAGTGTGTATTCTTCTGCAAAATGGCTTATAAAGCTTTTTATTTTGTATTCAGTGTCAGGTGACTTGTCCCGAAACTGTCTGCAGATTTCGGTAATGTGGCTGTGTATGATATAAACCGGAATCGAAACTATAAGCAATTCAATCAAGATGTAATCAGTGAATATATCTTTTTCAAACGTTACACCATAAGCGAATAACAGGATGATTATTACGGCAAACATCCATATGTTCACATTAATCAGTTTGCTCATGCGGGAATACGGTTTGTCTTTGAGGTATTTATACGCTTTGCAGTGCAGGATTACGTTACATATGAACAACACCAGAAAGTATATGAAAAAAAGCGGCAGAAACAGCGCGGTAAGAAAAGAAAAATCAAAAAATTTATCCAGTTTAAAAAATTTTTCCCCAAGCTTTTCAAATTCTTCAGTTCTTGTGTATGAATTATCTATTTCAGACTGACCTGAATTATCAGTGGTGTCCGCTGAATCATTATTGAAATCTTCATAATCTGCGGAGATATCCCCGGTATTATTAAGAAAATCATGTTTAACGGATTCTTCAGCCAGGTTATTGTTTTCTTTCTCGCCGGAATTTGTAAAAGAGTTACCTACAGGAGCTCCACACAGAGGACAGAAGTCTGTTACTTTCTTTAAAGTTGTTCCGCATTTTTTACAGTAGGCCATGGCTTTACAGTATCCGTTTGTATATAAAAATCGCGCTATTCTGTCAGTCATGTGCGCTGTTGACAATAATCAGATGGCGGATTTGAGTCTTAAGTGGCAAAAAAGATTTGTTTTCGGAAAAAATGTTTGCAGCGGATTTGTTTGCCGGAACGGAAATTTCCGGCAGACGGATTTTACAGTGTGTTGGGATCTACTGAGAGACAGTCGTATTTTTTCGCACATTCGGAAGAAGGTAAAGCCTTCCATATAACTGTTCTGTCTACATGATCCGAATAATAAGGCTGAACAGTGTAACTGGTGTGCGGAAGCCTGAATTCTATGGTCAGTTCTGAGCCGTTGAAACTTAAACCGGAAATGTTGTTGTAGCTGTAGGGGGTAATATGGCACGAGCTGCCGGTAACCGGTTTACCTTCCTCGAAGGAATCCAGAACGCCTTTGTCTATCAGACAATTTTTGTACTCGTGGAGAATCGGTGCTACCTGTGGCAGCCGTCTTCTGTTAAAGTCAATGCCGTAATAAAATTCCATCGTCTGATAGATAAAAAAAAGTGTGGAACCGATAACCGGCAGACCATAAATTTTTAGAATATTTGCTTTTTTTCTGGATGAAGTAACAGGATTACTCTGCGGTATTTCAGGCTGTTTGTTTTTGAATTTTTCAGAAGTCTTTAATACCAGATCCCAGCTGAAATAACATGATAATTCAAGCAGTAAAGCAGTATAGAACAGCATTTCTACGGAAAATTCAAAGAAGTATCCGTAAACTGCCATCGCAAATAAAACTACAGTACACAGAATTTCAAAAAAGTGGAGAAAGCAGAGCTTTCTGAGGTCACTGAAGAGAAGTGATGTCCGGTGAGCCTGCATGAAAGAACAGGCTTTGAAATCAGCATGGAGGGCGAATATGAGAGTGCAGAGGTAGAATACAAAAAATAACGGTAAAAAGAGCAGAGTCGGTAATGATATCAATAACAGTCTTTTGAGTCTGCGGAAGTCTTCCGCTGATTTCTCAAACTCCTCTGTCTCTGTAAAAGCCGGAGCATAATCGGTATTATCTGAGGCATGATCTGTATAAAGCCTGTCCAGAATTGTTTTGTCGGAGACGGCAGAATCTTCAGTCAGTTCTGACGGGGAAATGTTGTTTCTTTCTTTAACTTCTGAATTCGTGTCACCATTTATATGGTTACCGCATTTCGGACAGACAGTGTCATTATCATTAAGTGCTGTCCCGCAACATCTACAGACTGTCATGTTTGTTACCTCCATGATGGATTTCGGGCACTTTTAATTTCCTGTTGCCAGTACTATGATACCTGAAGCAATAATAATAAATCCCATAAATATCACCAGAATAACAATGCCGTCAAAGGTTCCTTTTTCCAGCTCGGTTATTTCAGGTTTTTCCTGAAGTTTCTTTAATATTTTGGCAAGCTTTCTGCACTTCAGCCAGTTTATCAGTGTCAGAATATACAGAATGATATGCAGAATGATTATAGGAGCACTGTTGGTATCCAAAGGATTCTGATCAGGGATCATTATCCACAGGAATGCAACGGCCATGAGTACTATCTGGGCGATAAAAAAGTTTTTTACCATCCAGACCTCATTACGCAGTTCTGTGATATATCCTGAATTCATGAAATTGTAGGCATAATTTGTCGTCAGATATCCATATATCGCCACAAAAGGATTAAAGAGAATAAACAGCGGAAAAATGAACTGGAATAATATATCAAAAATAATAAGTAACGAAAGGGTCTGAAACTTGCTGACGGTTGTTCTGAAGTACGGATGGTGGCGATAGGCTTCCCTGCGAAAACTGTCTTCCTTAAGAAGTCTTTCGTATTCTTCCCTGTCCTCTGCACGTACATAATTGTAGTGAGGATTTTCGGTATTCGGCCGGCGGTAGGTGTTGTCAGCACCAGCGTTTTTATGATTCATTCCGTTATGTTCGTCATACCGGGGTGAGTAATCTGTTTCAGCATCTTGGAATTCAGAGGTGTAACCGGTGTTCAGACTGAACTCTCCGTACCCGTTATCCCATTGTTTCGTCTGCTGAAAATCACTGCTGCCTCCAGAGATGCGGGAATTTTCTTTTTTCTGTGAATGTCCGGATTGTTCAGAGCTGAAAGAATGCTGATGGTATCCGGACTCTTCGGTCTGTGAGTTAACGCCATCAGTACTGGAGAATGTATGTTCCTCGGTAAAAACAGACTGATATTCATTTTTTTGCTGATTTGAATAATCACTGCCGGTACGACTGTATGATCTGCCACTGTCAGAAACGGACTGTGACTGTGTTTCATGATGCACGGTCTGTGAAGCTGATTTTTCCTGAAATGCAGGTTGTGATGTCTGTTTTTTCTGAGGAAAGTCAGTCTGCTGAATATTATCGCTACTACGGTCTGACACTTTTGATTTTCTGACGTCATCAGTCTTTTTGCTGTTATAGGACTTCTGATAGAATTCTCTGGAACCCCGTTTCCCGGAGGAATCATGGGCGGATTTATTTTTTTCGCTTTCCGAAAAATCTTCCGGATTCATTCCGGTGGGAGTTCCGCACAGAGGACAGAATTCACTGTATTTTTTTAAAGTTGTACCACATTTTTTGCAGTAAGCCATAATTTCACAATCCCGAGTTTCAATCAGATACTGCTTATTATCGCGGGTATGACAAAAAATTAAAGTGACAGGTCAGGCAAGATTGAAAGATGCTGAGTTTTCTATCGGTTAATGCAGTTTCGATTCCTAAGTGAATAACATCAGCAGAAACATGTTTATAAGGCATGATGCAGTGCAGGTCAGGACTATAAATATTACGGATTCACCGGGGACACGTGTATCAGTGTATCTTACCTTCAGATAAACCGTGTTGAGAATTTCCTTTAATTTAAAAGTGTTTATCCATGAAAAAGGAGCCAGGGCCGGCATGAAAAACATATTCAGCATCACGGGAAGCAACAGCGCTGCGAATATATGATTATCGCCTCTCCTGTGAATTTCGATAAAGAAATACAGCAGGCAGGCTGTCAGGATCATGATGATCAACTGTGCTGCGTATTCGATTAAGGTTTCTCTGATATGCTGAGTGAATTTGTAATTGCTGATGCGGTATTTTCTTACAAGTTTAAAAATGCTGTAGGTGGTGAAGAATCCTGCAACGGCTACAGGAATATTGATTATCAGAAATACCGGAATAAAGAACACAAAGCAAAAAATATTTATGGTAATGAGTGTGGTAATAATTTTGAGCATCTTAAGAATGCGCGGAAGATTGGGGTCCTTGCTTAATTCCAGAATTTCCGGAATTGTAAGAAAATCCGGACCAGCAAACTGATTTTTCTTTTTATGATCAGGAACATAGCTCTCAATTGTAATTTCAGTCAATGTCTCTTTTGATGAGTCTGAATTCTCCAGTCCTCCCGGCTGACTCAGACTGGCGGGAACATTCGGCTCAAGAGGACTGTCGCATAACGGACACGTCTTATAATTCTCTGATATAGTTATTCCGCATTTTCTGCAATAAGCCAATATCTTCTCCAATCTTAATCTCTTTTGAAGTCTGCTCCGTAAATTTAAGACAGACATCAGGCGGCATTCACTGTAACGGTCTTTAACTTTTATGCAGAAAGGATAAAACAGTTATTTTCCGTCCAAATGAAAAATCTCAGCTATTATATATGATATGTCTTATATTTATCGTACAATCAGGTATAGAGTAAAAATATTTCCAAAAACTATCAATAAAAAAACTAACAGATGACGGGTATAGTTATAGTTAATATCTATAAGTTCTGAAAAATCAGACATATATCTCATAGCCGTTAACATTTTATACAGTGTAAAGGCTCTTGCGTAAGTGGCAAAAACCATAGGGAACAGAGCCAAATGAATAAGAAACAGCAAAAAGAATAACTCAACTTTCCCACATGATTTTGAGTGGAAAAACATAGCGCAACCTTAATCCATGCGGTTTAGGTGTTTTTTAAAAACATGTATTGATTTTTATGACAATTTTGGAGTTTTTTTGGTGGCGAATTCTTCGTACAGACCTAA
>JAEEGL011084459.1_pt1 | contig 18611 bp, 15 predicted proteins | sample 9134231 | NCBI WGS metagenome assembly JAEEGL01 (sample SAMN16246548, study PRJNA631951) | gut metagenome | biome: gut microbiome; feature: rumen; material: fiber-attached | host: Bos | place: Iran: Karaj | collected 2018-10 | reverse complement strand
GTCGGTGCGCGGGACCTGCGGGAATGTCTGCTGATCCAGCTCAAAGGCCTGAAACAGACCGAGGACGTACAGGACGCGACCGCCATCCTGACCGACTATTTCCAGGAATTCTCCAACCGCCACTTCCAGAAAGTCATGGCCCGGCTCGGCCTCAGCGAGCAGCGCATGAAGGCCGCCATGGCCCGGATCGTCAAGCTGAATCCCGCCCCGGGCGGCCAGGTGGACGATTCTTACAACGACCAGGCCCAGCAGATCGTGCCGGATTTCGTCCTGGATTATGAAGACGGGCAACTGAACCTGTCCATGCCGCGCTTCTCCATCCCGGAGATCCGCGTGAACCGGAAGTACGCCGACCTGCTGATGGAAGCCGCGAACTCCTCCGAGCGCCAGAAAAAAGAGGCCGCCACGTTCGTCAAGCAGAAGATGGATTCGGCGAAATGGTTCGTAGAAGCCCTCAAGCAGCGGCACAACACCCTGCAGAACACCATGCAGGCCATCATCGACTACCAGCACGACTATTTCATCGACGGAGACGAGGCCAACCTGCGCCCCATGGTCCTCAAGGACATCGCGGAGAAGACCGGCTTCGACATCTCGACCATCTCGCGCGTCGTCAACTCCAAGTATATCGAGACCCATTTCGGCATCTTCCCGCTGAAGTATTTCTTCTCCGAAGGCCTTGAGAACCAGGAGGGAGAGGAAGTCTCCACCCGCGAACTCAAGAAGGTCCTGCAGGAATGTGTGGACAATGAGGACAAGCACAAGCCGCTGACCGACGACCAGCTCGTCTCCGAGATGGAGAAACGGGGCTACAAGGTCGCCCGACGCACCATCGCCAAATACCGGGACCAGCTGGGCATCGCCAAGGCGCGTCTCCGCAAAGAACTCTAGACCATGACCAAGGAAATCCATCTGGCAGGCGGCTGTTTCTGGGGAGCCCAGCGCTACCTGCAGCTCATCCCGGGCGTCACCTTCACCGAGACCGGTTTCGCCAACGGCGACACCCCGGATCCTACCTACAAGGAAGTCTATACCGACACCACCGGCTATGCCGAAACGGTCCGCGTGCAGTACGACCCGGCCGTCGTCTCGCTGAAGTTCCTGCTGGAGATGTATTTCAAGGCCATCGACCCGCTCAGTCTCAACAGGCAGGGCCATGACGAAGGCACCCGCTACCGGACCGGCATCTACTGGTCCGATCCGGCCGACGAACCCGTCGTCCGGGAAGTCGCCGCCGCCGTCGCCGCATCCGTCGGCGCCCCGCTGGCGGTCGAACTGGAACCGCTCCGCAATTTCTACGCAGCCGACGAATACCACCAGGACTATCTGGTCAAGAACCCCGGCGGCTACTGCCACCTGTCCCCCGCCCTGTTCGAACTGGCCCGCAACGCCCGGGAATCCCGTGATTCGTAACTAATTAATTACCAAATATATCCTTGATTAACCCTCATCGAAACGGTGAGGGTTAATCATATATTCTCTTGTCTGTCAACACTATACAAAACACGTCATTTCACCGTCTTTCCTAGTCCTGTATTCCATGGTCTGAAAGTGAAGAAAACAAGCAAATGGGACCTGTTGGTAACTTTGTGGAAAATTTTGGAAGAATGTGGAACAAAGTGGAAAATTTTTTCTAACTTTGTGCCCAGCGTGAAAGAAAGAAGTTAATTAATCTGAAGAGGACATGGTCATCTCGACATTCATCGGCGACTGCCCCGCAAAAATTGACGACAAAGGGAGAGTGGTTTTCCCTTCGTCGCTCAAGGCGCAGGTACCCGCTGAATGCGGGATGCAATTTGTCCTCCACAAGGACATCTACAGGAAATGCCTGGAAATGTACACCTTCGAAGAGTGGCAGGCCCAGGCGGAATCCATCAAGAGCAAACTGGATCTTATCTTCAATCCCGATCACGCTGACTTCTGGAGCAAGTATATGGAAGACAGCGCCATCGTGGTCCCTGACCCGAAACTTGGCCGTCTTTCCATCCCGCGCAACCTCCAGGAGGGTGCAGGATTAACCAAGGAGGTGGTGTTCGCCGGCAAGGGTTACAAGATCGAGATCTGGGACAAGGAGACCTACGAGGCCTCCCGGATGTCCACGGAACGGTATCGCGCCCTGGCCAAGGAACTGTCTCAGCAGAGATAGGAGAAAGGCCGATGTCAGAATACCACATCCCGGTGCTGCTCGAAGAGAGCGTTTCCGCACTGATTCAAAATCCTTCCGGACTATACATCGATGCCACATTCGGAGGCGGTGGACACACCGCCGAAATACTTTCACGCTTACATGGCAATGGTCGTGTCCTCGCCTTCGATCGTGACATCGACGCACTGGCCAACCGCCCGGACGATCCGCGGCTGATCCTGGTGCATAACAACTTCCGCTATGTCCACAACTATGTGCTTTATCACGCACATACGGACGGAACGCCGGAAAAGGCGGACGGAATCCTGGCCGACCTGGGGGTATCCTCCCATCAGTTCGACACCGCGGAACGCGGCTTTTCCTTCCGTTTCGACGCGCCCCTGGACATGCGGATGAACGCTGGATCCGGCATGACCGCGGCCGACCTTGTCAACACCTATGACGCCGATGCCCTGGAAAAGGTCCTGCGGCTCTATGGAGAAGTGGACAACCCGCGCAAGATGGCCAGGCTGATCACGGCCGCCCGCGAGCTGAAAAGCATCCGCACCACTTCGGAACTCGACGAGGTGCTGGCGCCCTGCCTGCCGAAATACGCGGAGCACAAGGTGTTGGCGAAAGTCTACCAGGCCCTCCGCATCGAGGTCAACCAGGAGATGAAATCCCTGGAGAAATTCCTCGAAGGCGCGGCGGAAAGCCTCATGGAAGGCGGCCGGCTGGTCGTGATCACCTACCATTCCCTCGAAGACCGGATGGTGAAGAATTTCATCAAGACCGGCAACATCGCGGGCGAAGAACAGAAAGACCTGTACGGCCGCACCGCCGCGCCGCTGCAGGCCGTGAACCGCAAACCCATCCTCCCCCGGGAGGAAGAGATCGCGTACAACACGCGGGCCCGGAGCGCCAAGCTCCGCATCGCCCGGCGGGTCAGTCCCGAAAACCGATAGGACAACATGAGAAAGGCACTCGAAATAATCAACAACAGCGTCTGGGCGATCCTGCACGGAGAATTCCTCCTGCGGCTTCGCATCGACAAGTTCTTCCCGCACATCCTGTGGACGTTCCTGCTCTTCTGGGGCATGATCCTCTCCGGGATGATGGTGCAGAAGACCCTCGTCAAGGTCGAAAAGAACAAGAGCGTCCTTTCCGAAATGAAGATTTACCACGCCCAGAAGACCGTGCAGATCGCCCGGCTGGGGCGGCTCAGCACGGTGGAGCAACTGCTGGAAGATAACGGCTCCGACGTTACCCTGCCGGAAAAACCGGCCGACGTCATCCGCAAATAAGACAGGAACATGGAGGAGAACCAGAACAAGAAGAAAAGCGACCGGGTGGTACGTTCCCTGTACCTCCTGTACCTGGGGTATATCCTCGGGGCGATTCTCGTGCTCCTCCGGATCGTCCAGCTCCAGCTGACCTATCAGCCGGACGAGAAGATCGCCGACCTGTTCCACCCGCGCAACATCAAGCAGCAGCTTGACCCGGACCGCGGTTCCATCCTCGCGCATGACGGGCGCCTCATCGCCATGTCCACGCCGATGTACCAGGTCTACATGGACTGCGCCGTCCAGAAGGCGGACTACCGCAGCATGAAGGACCAGGAGAAAGGGAAACGGCTGGAAGAACTCTGGCGCAGGAAAGTGGACACCCTCGCCATCGGCCTGCATGACATCTACGGGGACAAGTCCGCCGCAGAATACCGCAAACTCATCCTCGACGGGCGCGACGCGGGACGCCGCTACGTCCGCATCGGCCGCCAGATCGACCATGGAACCTTGCAGAAAGTCAAGGCGCTGTGCCTGTTCCGGGACGGCCAGAATACCGGCGGCATGATGACCGAGAAAATCGACACCCGCCAGTATCCCTACGAGAGCCTGGCCCGCCGTACCGTGGGCTACGTCAAGGACAACAGCCGCACCGGCGCCGAAGGCATCACCAACGTGGGCATCGAAGGCCGCTTCGACTACGTCCTCCACGGAAAGGAAGGCTTCAAATGGATGAAATATACCGACGGGCGGGAACTGATCCAGAACTACGACAGCGCCTATGTCGCCCCGGTCGACGGTTTCGACGTCCGGACGACACTGGACATCGACATCCAGGACATCGCCGACCGCTCGCTGCGGGCGCGGATCGAAGAGTTCGACCCGTCCGGCAAGGCGGTGGAGGGCGGCTGTGTCATCGTCATGGACGTGGCGACCGGCGCCATCCGGGCCATGGTCAACCTGCTGCGCGACCCGCAGACGGGCCGTCTCGGCGAGACCATCAACTTCGCCGTCGAACGTGCCGGCGAACCGGGTTCCGTCTTCAAGGCCTCGACCCTGATGAGCCTGCTCGAAGACGGGAAAGTCAAGCTCAGCACCAACGTGCCGACCAACCACGGTATCTTCCGGGTAGGCCGGACCGCCTTCCCGCAGGATTCCTACATCACCACCCATGAGGCCCAGACCCACCTGGACTCCATCACGGTGCTGCGCGGATTCGAGATCTCCTCGAACTATGTCTTCCGCCGCCTGGCCATCGAGAACTATGGCAACCGGCCGCAGACCATGCTCGACAAACTCTACAGTTACAAGTTGGGAGAGGCCTGGGATTTCGACCTGGACCGCTTCCCCGCCCCGACATTGCCCCGTCCGGACGGACGCGGCAATGTCAGCCTGTCCGACCTCGGTTCCGTCGCCATCGGCTATTCCGTGACCGAGACCCCGCTGCATGTCGCCGCCTTCTATAACGCCATCGCGAACCGGGGCAAGATGATGAAACCGTACCTGGTCGAAAGCATCGAGAGCCACGGTGCCGTCAAGGAAAAACGCGGTCCCAGCGTACTGGGCGGCCTGGTCTGCTCGCGCGAGACCGCCGACTCCCTCGCTTTCGCCCTGCGTCACGTCGTCATGAACGGTACCGCCCGGGCCGCCGTCGGAGGCGCCAAGATGCCCGTCGCCGGCAAGACCGGAACGGCGCGTATCGTCCTCGAGCCGGAAGAGCGCATGGGCAGCCGCAATCCGTACGAGGACGCCCTCGGACACCGCAAATACCAGGCGACTTTCGTCGGATTCTATCCGGCGGACGCCCCGAAATATACGACCATCGTGGTCGCCTACACCCGCGTCGGCGGCGGACTGCTCTACGGCAGCGGCATTCCGGCGAAGACCTTCCGGGACATCGTCGACCATATCTATGCCATCGACATGGACTATGGCGAAGTCCTGGACAGCAAGTCCCCGATGCCGGAGATGACTCTTCCCGAGCGGGAGGCCGTCGCGGAAGGCATCGTGCCGGACGTCAGGGGCCTCGGCGTCATGGATGCGGTCTATGAGATTGAAAACCGCGGCTGGAAATGCGTCTGGCATGGCACCGGCCATGTCCGCAGCCAGAGCCCTGCGGCCGGCGTGAAACTCGCCGAAGGAAACACTGTAACCCTGGAATTGAAATGATCCTGAAAGACATCATAGAGAATGCGGGCGTCGTCGCCGTCAAGGGACGGACGGACATCCCGGTCAGCTCCCTTTGCAGCGATTCGCGCAAGGTGAAGGAAGGCTCGTTGTTCGTGGCCGTGAAAGGCTACGCCAGCGACGGACACGCCTATATCGCGCAGGCCCTGCGCAGCGGAGCCGCGGCCATCGCCTACGAAGACGCTTCCGCCCTGTCCGGACTCGGCCCGGAGGCGGAGAAGGCGACCTTCGTGCAGGTGGAGTCCTCCCGCCTGGCGGTCGCCCTGATGGCCGACAACTTCTACGGACATCCCTCCCGCAAACTGACCCTCGTGGGCATCACCGGCACGAACGGAAAGACCACGACCGTCACCCTGCTGTACAACCTGTTCATGGGGCTGGGCTACAACTGCGGCCTGCTGTCCACCATCGCCAACTTCGTGGGCACCAAGCGTCTGGAGACCAGCAACACCACCGCCGACCCGATCACCATCAACGCCCTGCTCTCCGAGATGGTCGCGGACGGATGCGGATACTGCTTCATGGAAGTCAGTTCCATCGGCGTCGAGCAGGACCGTGTCGCCGGCCTGCGGTTCAAGGCGGGGATCTTCTCCAACCTGACCCACGACCACCTCGACTACCACAAGACCTTCGCGGAATACCTGCGCTGCAAGAAACTTTTCTTCGACAACCTCCCGGCCGACGCGTACGCCATCGTCAACATCGACGACAAGCATGGCCGCGTCATGGTACAGAACACACAGGCGAAGGTCGTCACCTACTCCTGCAGGAGCCTGGCGGACCACACCTGCCGGATCATGGAAGAAAGTTTCGACGGCATGCAGCTGCGTATCGACGGCCAGGAGACCTGGACGCGCCTGATCGGCCAGCACAATGCCTATAACATCCTGGCCATCTATACGACCGCCATCCTGGTCGGCGCCTCGCAGGAAGAGGCCCTCATCGCCATCAGCAAGCTCGAGTCCGCCTGCGGCCGCCTCGAGACCCTGCGCGGCCCGAAGGACCTGAGCGTGGTCATCGACTATGCCCACACCCCGGACGCCATGGAGAATGTCCTGAAGACGCTGCGTGACATCGCGCCCGACAAGGAACTGATCTGCCTGTTCGGCTGCGGCGGCGACCGCGACAAGACCAAGCGGCCCGAGATGGCCAAGGTGGCCGAGGCATACGCCGACCGGATCTTCGTCACGTCCGACAACAGCCGGACGGAGAAGACCGAGGACATCCTCGAAGACATCAAGGCGGGCTTCGGCCCCCGCGGACTGGCGAAGAGTTTCTTCATCGCCGACCGGCGCGAGGCGATCCGCACCGCGATCCTGCTGGCCCCGCAGGGCGCCACGATCCTGCTCGCCGGCAAAGGACATGAGACCTACCAGATTATCGGCACCGAGCACCGCCACTTCGACGAGCGCGAGGTCGTCGCTGACGTGTTTAAAACAATAAATTCCTAGACCACAATGATATACCATCTTTTCCAGGCACTCAAGGATTTCGACATACCCGGACAGGGGCTGATGAACTACCTGTCGTTCCGCGCCATGATGGCAACCGTCACCGCCATGCTGGTGGCCTTGCTGGCCGGAAAGCGGATCATCCGCTGGCTCCAGCGCCAGCAGATCGGCGAAACCGTCCGGGATCTCGGACTGGCCGACCAAGTCCAGAAAAAAGGCACCCCCACCATGGGCGGCGTCATCATCATCCTGTCCCTGCTGTGCGGCGTGCTCCTGTGGTGCGACCTGACCAACATCTACGTCCTGCTCCTGCTGCTGAGCACCGTCTGGTGCGGAGCACTGGGCTTCACCGACGACTATATCAAGGTTTTCAAGCACGACAAGAGCGGTCTCAGCGAACATGCGAAACTCGCCGGCCAGGTGATCCTGGGCTTCATCGTCGGACTGACCGTCTGGATGAGCGACGACATAGTCGTCCGCGAGAAAGTGTCCTCCGAAGTCAGCACGGCGACGGAACTGACCGTAGATTCCGAACCGGTCATCACGACGGGCGCTTTCCAGGAAGAGGATGTGGTCAAAAGCACCAAGACGACCATCCCGTTCGTCAAGCGCCATGAATTCGACTACAAATGGCTCAGCCCCTTCAAAGGCGCGATGGGCTGGTACACGAAGTGGGCGATCTACGTGCTGATGATCGTGCTGGTCATCACCGCCTGCTCCAACGGCACCAACCTGACCGACGGCCTGGACGGACTGGCGGCCGGCACCTCGGCGATCGTCGGGGTGGTCATCGGCATCCTGGCCTGGCTGGGCGGCAACCTGATCGATTCTAACTATTTAAATATTATGTACATCCCGGGGTCGGGAGAGGTCGCCATCTTCATGTCCGCCTTCGTCGGCGCACTGATCGGCTTCCTCTGGTACAATTCCTTCCCGGCCCAGGTATTCATGGGTGACACGGGCAGCCTGACGATCGGCGGCGTCATCGGCGTCGCCGCCGTCCTGATCCGCAAGGAACTGCTGCTCCCGCTGCTGTGCGGTATCTTCTTCGTGGAGAGCCTGTCCGTCCTGCTGCAGCGCACCTGGTTCAAGATTACGAAGAAACGCACCGGGGAAGGCGCCCGCATCTGGAGCATGACCCCGCTGCACCACCATTATCAGGACAAGAAAGAGCCGGATGGCATCATCCTGATCCACAAACCGGTGCCCCCGCACCATGAGGTCAAGATCGTGACCCGTTTCTGGATCGTCGGGATCATCCTGGCAGTAGCGACACTGGCATTATTGAAGGTAAGATAAGCGGATATGGCAAGAATTGTAGTATTGGGCGGCGCCGAAAGTGGAGTGGGCGCAGCCGTTCTGGCAAAAGTGAAAGGATTCGACGTGTTCCTCTCGGACAAGGGGAAGATTGCGGACAAGTATGTCGAGATGCTCGAGAAATGGGAGATCCCCTTCGAGCAGGGCCAGCATACGGAGTCCCTCATCCTCAATGCGGACGAGGTCATCAAGAGTCCCGGCATCCCCTCGACGGTCCCAATGGTCCGCAAGATCGAGGACGCCGGCATCGGCATCATATCCGAAATCGAGTTCGCCGGCCGGTATGACCGTGCGAAGAAGATCTGCGTGACCGGATCCAACGGAAAGACCACCACGACCTCGCTGATCTACTACCTGTTCCAGCAGGCCGGGCTGAACGTCGGCCTCGGCGGCAACATCGGCATGAGTTACGCCTACCAGGTCGCCACCGAGCACCATGACTATTATGTACTGGAAATCAGCAGTTTCCAACTTGACAACTGCTACGCCTTCCGCCCGGACATCGCCGTCATCACCAACATCACCCCGGACCATCTCGACCGGTATGACTACAAGATGGAGAACTACGTCCGCAGCAAGTTCCGCATCATCCGCAACCTCCGTCCGGAAGACTGCTTCATCTTCGATTCCGACGACGAGATTACCGTGGGCCACCTCGACAAGATCCTGACCCAGGCCAAGCTGCTTCCCTTCACCCAGAAGACGGAAGTGGAGCAGGGTGCCTTCCTCAAGGAGGACAAGATCGTGGTCCGCTACGAGAAAGACGAATGCGACCTCTACCTGGAGGAACTCGCCCTCGGCGGCAAGCACAACATCTACAACTCGATGGCCGCCGCGCTGGCCGCCAAGGCCGCCGGCATCGACAACAAATACATCCGCGAGGGCCTCGAGACCTTCGCCCCGATCGAGCACCGCCTCGAGCCGGTCCTGAGCGTCGGCGGCGTCCTGTACATCAACGACTCGAAAGCCACCAACGTCGACGCGGCCTGGTACGCGCTGGAATGCCAGAAGCGGCCGGTCGTCTGGATCGTCGGCGGCGGCGACAAGGGCAACGACTACAGCGTCCTGCTCGACCTGGTCCGCGAGAAAGTCAAGGCCATCGTCTGCATGGGCCTCGACAACCGCAAGTTCCACGAGAGCTTCGAGTCCATCGTGGGCGCCGACAAGATGGTCGACACGAAATCCGCGGAAGAAGCCGTCAAGGCCGCCAGCAAGTTCGCCACGGACGGAGACGTCGTGCTGCTCAGCCCCTGCTGCACCAGTTTCGACCTCTTCTCCTGCTACGAGGAACGGGGCGACAAATTCAAGGAGGCAGTCCGTAACCTGTAAACGACCATGGCCAAGAAAGGATTCATACAAAGGACGATCGACGGCATCCAGGGAGACAAGATCATCTGGATGATCGTACTCATGCTCGTCATGATCTCGATCCTCGCCATCTCGTCCTCCACCCCGCTGCTGGCCCTGCAGACCGGCAGCACCCGATCCGCGATCATCAACGAGCAGATCGTGGTCGCCGTCCTGGGCCTGGGTATCATCCTTTTCTGCTATTTCTGCTTCAAGCGCATCGGTTTCCTGCGGGCCATCTCCCAGTTCGGGTTCCTGCTGTCCCTCGGGATGCTCCTGTGTCTGGCCATCCATGTCAATACGCCCGTCCTGCGGGCCGTCAACATCAACGGAGCCACCCGGGCACTGAGCATCATGGGCTTCCAGCTGCACGTGTTCGAGTTCGTCAAGGTCCTCATGGTCATGTACCTGGCCTGGGCCTGCCAGGCATACAAGGAGAAAGACGGTTTCATGATTGCAACCAACCTGGCACGCAATCCGCGGTTCGCCTTCCTGAAGAACAAGAGCTGGCAACTCTTCTTCTATGTGTTCCTGCCGATCATCCTGGTCTGCGTGCTGATCCTGATGGGCAGCGTGTCCAGTACCCTGTTCATCGGCATGATCATGGTCGCCACCGTCTTCATCGGCGGGGTGAAGCTCAAGGAATTCCTCATCTACGGAATCCTCGGCGCCATGCTGATTGGCGGATGTGTCGGCCTGTCCTTCGCCACCGGCGGGAAAGTGTTCCCCCGCATCCATACGGCCGTATCGCGTATCGCCATGGCCTCCGAAGACCCCGAAGAACAGTTGCTGAAACTCCAGCGCGGCACCCCGGAATTCCAGGAAGCCCTGGACAAGGTCAAGCAGCCGATCAGCGCCAAGGTCGCCGTCAGCGAAGGCGGTCTCATCGGCAAAGGTCCGGGACGCAGCACGCAGCGCTACGTCGTCCCGGTCATGTTCGAAGACTACATGTTCAGTTTCATCATCGAAGAATACGGCATCCTGGGAGCCCTGCTGGTCATCATCCTGTACGGAAGCCTGCTGGCAAGAGGGTCGATCCTGGCCAAGAACTGCAAGAGCCAGTTCGCCAAGGTCGCCATCGCCGGCCTGGTCATCATGATCTCCGGCCAGGCGCTGATGCACATGGCCATCAACGTGGATCTCGGCCCGCTCACCGGCCAGACGCTCCCGATGATCAGCCACGGCAACTCCTCGTTCCTCGCCTTCAGCCTGGCATTCGGACTGATCCTGAGCATCAGCAAGATGGTAAAGAAAAAAATGGACAAGGAGAGTGCCCAGGCCGCCCCGATCCTCTCCGACGAGGTACGGGACCGGCTGGATGAACTCGAACAACTCGACAATATCGCCTGACATATGGAATACAAGAAACTACGGATCATCATCAGCGGCGGCGGCACGGGAGGCCATATCTTCCCGGCCATCTCGATCGCGAACAAACTCAAGGAACTCAACCCTGAGAGTGAGATCCTGTTCGTCGGAGCGGAAGGCAAGATGGAGATGGAAAAGGTTCCTGCTGCCGGCTACAAGATCGTCGGCCTGCCCATCGTGGGCCTCCAGCGCCAGCTCAACCTGAAAAACATCCTGAACGACATCCAGGTTCCGTTCAAGGTGCTTTCCTCCGTGCGGAAAGCCGGGAAAGTCATCGACGGATTCAAGCCGGACATCGCCATCGGCGTGGGCGGCTATGCCAGCGCTCCCCTGCTCTGGGCAGCCCAGCACCGCGGCATCCCCTGCCTGATCCAGGAGCAGAACGGCTTCGCCGGCCTGACCAACAAGATCCTCGGCAAGAAAGCCGGCTGCATCTGCGTCGCCTACGAAGGGATGGAACGGTTCTTCCCCGCCGACAAGATCGTGCTGAGCGGCAATCCGATCCGCAGCGACATCGTTCCGGCCGACACGGCCATGGTCATGCAAGGCATTGACTTCTACGCCCTCGACGCCACCAAGGATCACATTTTCATCGTCGGCGGCAGCCTCGGCAGCGGCACGCTCAACAAGGCGATGAAAAAATGGATCAGCGACGGCTGTCCCGGCGGAGAAGGAGTCGAGATCATCTGGCAATGCGGCAGATACTACAAGGCCGGCATCGATGCCTTCATGGCAGAACAGAAGGCGGCGGGCAAGGACCTGTCGGCCATCCGCTACACGGATTTCATCGGACGGATGGACCTGGCCTATGCCGTAGCCGACGTGGTGATCTCCCGCTCCGGCGCAAGCACCGTATCTGAACTCTGCGCCGCCCACAAGGCCGCCGTCTTCGTCCCGTCTCCGAACGTGGCCGAAGACCACCAGACGCACAATGCCATGGCCCTGGTCCGCAAGGACGCCGCCCTCATCGTGAAAGATGCGGATGCGGTCGAGAAACTCATGCCCACCGCCCTGGCGCTCGTCCACGACGAGCAGAAGATCCTTTCGCTGGAGAAGAACATCGCGGAACTCGCCCTGCGGGACGCCGCCCAAACCATAGCCGACGAGGCATACAAACTGGTCCGGTAACATGAAGTACAAGAAAATCTATTTCATCGGGATCGGCGGGATCGGCATGAGTGCCATTGCCCGTTACTGGAAGCGCAAGGGGTTGGCTGTCAGCGGTTATGACAAGACCCCGTCTCCCCTGACCGAGCAACTTCGCTCGGAAGGAATTGCTGTCCACTACACCGACGATACCGATTACATACCCAAGGACGTGGAAGGGACCCTGGTCGTCTGGACGCCGGCCGTTCCGGAGACGCTGGGCGAGATGGTCTATGTCCGCGAACACGGATACAAACTGCTGAAGCGCTCCCGCGTGCTGGGTGAAATCGCCCGCGAACAGCGCTGCCTCGCCGTCGCCGGAACCCATGGCAAGACCACGACCAGCACCCTGGCCGCCCATATTTTCACCGAAAGCGGCGAAGGATGCTCGGCCTTCCTCGGCGGCATCTCCAAGAACTACGGGACCAACCTGCTGGTCTCCGACAATCCGGTCGTCGTGGCGGAAGCCGACGAATTCGACCGTTCTTTCCTGCAGCTCTTCCCGGAGATCGCGGTCATCACCGCCATGGATGCGGATCACCTCGATATCTACCACGACCTTCCGACCTATCAGCAGGCCTTCCGGGATTTTGCCGCACAGGTCAGCTGGCGGCTGATCATAAAACGCGGCCTGCCCATTTCGGAAAAAGACACCAAGGCGAAGATCCTGACCTACGCCTATGACGATCCCCAGGCGGATTTCCATGCCCGGAACCCGCATCCGGACGAGACCGGCAACTTCGTGTTCGACCTGGTCTGGCCCGACGGCGTCATCGAAGGCGTACGGGTCGGCACCCCGGGCCGCATCAATGCCGAGAACAGCGTCGCGGCGGCAGCCATCTGCCTGACCGCCGGACTCGCTCCGGACAAGGTCAAGGAGGCCATCGGCAGTTTCCAGGGCGTGCAGCGCCGGCTCGACGTGCACCTCAACACGCCGCACCTGTCCTATATCGACGACTATGCCCATCATCCGCAGGAACTGGCCGCCGCCATCCGCTCGATGCGGGACATCTTCCCCGGGCGCAAGCTCACGGCCATTTTCCAGCCGCATCTCTATACCCGTACGCGGGACTTCGCGGCGGAATTCGCCGAGGCGCTCAGCGGCGTGGACAAACTAATCCTGCTGGACATCTACCCCGCCCGTGAAGAGCCCATTCCCGGCGTGACGTCCGAAATCATCTTCGACCGGGTCACGGCACCGGAAAAGGTCCTGCTCCGCAAGGAAGAACTGATGGACTACCTGGAGAAGGAGCCCGTCGACGTGCTGGCGACTTTCGGCGCCGGGAACGTGGACCGGTTCATCGGTCCGATCACTGAAATGCTGAAGAAGAGACTGTAACATGAAGACTGTCTGGAGATTCTCGATCGCGCTGGTGGTCACCGCGCTGGTGGTCGCCCTGATGGTGATGCTGAGCGGCATCACCCGGGACCGGCGCCACCTGGTCACGTGCAACGGGATCGACATCCGGATCCTGGACAGCACCCGGCTGAATTTCATCGGGAAAGACGACGTCAAGAAATGCCTGGAAGAGAGTTACGGCGTATGGAACGGACAGCGGCTGGACAGCGTGAACCTGCGCAAGATCGAGACGGTCCTGCGCGACCGCAGCGCCATCCTGACCAGCGAGGCCTGGACGACCGGCGACGGCATCCTGCACATCGCCGTGACCCAGCGGGAACCGATCGTCCGGTTCCAGGGGCCTGACGGCGGCTTCTACAGCGACGAGAACGGCTTCCTCTTCCCCCTCCAGGCCGGCTATACCTCCCGCGTCCCGATCATCGACGGAGCCGTTCCGGTCCATACCGGCGCCGGATATAAAGGCCAGGCGAAAACCGCGCCCGAACGGAAATGGATCGAGGGTATCATCGGGCTGGTCCGCCACATCGACCGGAACAAGGTCTGGTCCGACACCATCGTGCAGATCACGGTCGACGACCGCGGGGACATCGTCATGGTCCCCCGCACGGGAAAAGAGAAATTCATCTTCGGGTCACCCGAAGACTGGCAGGATAAATTCGCCCGGATGGAACGGTACTACCGGTACATCGCCCCGTCCAAGGAAGAGGGCTGGTATTCGACCGTCAACGTCAAGTATCCGGGGCAGATCATTTGCAGAAAATAAAAACATCATAGATCATGGAAGACAGATACATTGCAGCGGTGGACATGGGAACCTGGAAGATCGCCCTGACCGTGGCGAAGATCACCGGGGATGACGTGGACATCGTCTATTACAAGGAAAGGCCGTCCGACGGCATCCGGAACAGTGCCGTATTCAATCCCGGCAAGGCAGAAGGCCCCATCCGGGATGCCATCCGGGATGCGGAAGAAGAACTGAAAATCAAGATCATGCAGGTCGTCGTCGGCCTGCCGCGCTGCGATGTCCACCAGGAGATCGCCCAGGCACGCGTGGAGCGTACCAACCCGGATGAAAGCATCACCCGCGAAGAAGTGGAAAACCTGAAAGCCCTGGCGCAGGACGAGTATCCGCTCGGCGATCCGGACAAGGACATCCTCTACGGCGCCGTGGCCCAGTCTTTCTCCGACGACGAGAATTTCCAACTCATCGAGAATGACATCATCGGCGTGATCAGCCAGTCCTTCGAAGGCAATTTCAAACTGTTCATCGGCAAGAAAGGTTCTGTCCGGACGATCGACAAGATCTTCAACGACCTGGGCATCGCCATCGCACGCAAGTATTTCACCCCGAGCGCACAGGCGAGGGCCGTGCTGACCGAGGACGAGATGACCGGCGGCGTGGGCCTCATCGATTTCGGTGCCGGTGCGACTTCCGTGACCATCTACCAGGGCAACATCCTCCGCTACTACGCCTCGGTCCCCTACGGCGGAAACGTCATCACCAGTGACATCCGCACCGAATGCAGCATCTCCCCGCGCCTGGCGGAGAACATCAAATACGCCTTCGGCGCCTGCATGCCGGAGAAACTGCTGACCCTCGGCGAAAAGACCATCCAGATCGAAGGCAACGAGACGGAAGGATTCCGCCAGATTCCGGTCAAGTACCTGTCCGAAATCATCACGGCCCGCGTCAAGGAAATCCTCGACGCCATCCTGTATGAAATCCAGGCCAGCGGACTGTCCGACAACCTCCGGGCCGGCCTGGTCATCACCGGCGGAGGGGCCAAGCTCGCCAATATCGTCAATTATGTCAAGGAGGTGTCCGGTTACAATGTCCGCACCGGCAAGCCGCGCCGGAAATTCTCCGCAGAGGGTATCCCCGGCATTTTCGAGCCGTCCGCGACGACCTCGGTCGGCATGATCCTCGCCGCCAAGGAAGACGGCCTGCTGGGCTGCATCGATCCGGTGGAACGTCCGGCCGCCTTCGTCTCGGCGTTCCCGAACTTCTGGCCGGCGGATCCGGTTCCGGAAGAAACCGTGGAAGACAGGCCCATGGCCGAAGAGGTGACGGAGTCTGAGACCGTTTCTCCGGAGATTCCGGAGGATGCGGAAGAAGGTGTCGGCGCAGAACTCTTCAGCAATGAAGAAGTACCCGAGACGAAGCCTGACAAGAAGCCCCGGGCACCGAAAGAGCCGAAGAAACCGAAGGGTCCGAAGAAACCGGGGGCGCTGACCATCACCTGGAAGAAACTGATGGGTTTCGTGGATGAAATGACCAACGACATGGACAACGAAGAAGTGTAACATTATGGCTGACTATCTCGATATCGACAACATCGTCACCCCTACGGATTGGATTCCGGACGTTTCTCCGATCAAAGTCATCGGCGTCGGTGGCGGCGGCTGCAATGCCGTGACATACATGTACAACCAGAAGGTGCAGGGCTGCAACTTCATCGTCTGCAACACGGACCGGCAGGCCTTGGAGAAGAGCAATGTCCCGATCAAGATCCAGCTGGGAGAAGGCCTCGGCGCGGGCACCAACCCGACCGAAGGCCGCAACGCCGCGATCGAGTCCCAGGACATCATCGCCGAAAAACTCCTCACCCCGGAGACCAAGATGGTCTTCATCACCGCGGGCATGGGCGGCGGCACCGGCACCGGCGCTTCTCCGGTCATCGCCAAGATGGCGAAAGACCGCGGCATCCTGACCGTGGCGGTCGTCACCATCCCGTTCAAGAACGAAGGCGACGAGGCGATCTCCAAGGCAATCGACGGCATCCACGAGTTGCAGCCGAATGTGGATTCCCTGCTGATCATCAACAACGAGAAGTTGTACGAATACTACGGCAACCTGCTGGTCCATGAGGCCTTCCCGCATGCGGACGAGGTCCTGGCGACCGCCGTGCGCGGCATCACCGAGATCATCAGCCGGACGGGCTATATCAACGTGGACTTCAAGGATGTACGGAACATGATGAGCGGCAGCGGCATGGCCCTGATGGGCTGCGGCACGGGCACCGGCAACGAGCGCCTCGAACAGGCGGTCAAGGGAGCCCTCGAGTCCCCGCTTCTCAACGACTTCGACCTCAAGACGGCCAAGAGCCTGCTGGTCAACGTGACCTGCGGCCGCAACGACAAGGGCCTCAAGATGGACGACATCAAGACCATCAGCGAACTGATTTCCAAGCACACCGGCGGTTCCCGCACCTTCAAGCAGGGTCTCGTCTATGACGACAACCCGGAGGTGGGCGACAAGATCCAGATCACGGTCATCGCCGTGGGCTTCAAGATGAACCTCGTGGGCATTACGGGTGCCGATCTCGGCAAGCTCATCATGATCGACAAGGATTTCGTCTATGAACCGGATTCGGAACTGAAGGGCGAGATGGACCTGCCGGACGTGGACATCACCATCAACAAAGTCGGCTATTCCACCACGGAAAACGTCCGCAAGTTCCACTTCGAAGAAAAACCTACACTGCTGACCGGCAGCAAGAGCGAACTCGAAGGCGTCGCCGCCATCCGCCGCTCGCTCCACCATCAGGCAAAATAAGTTCTTCTCAAGAGAGATCGGAAGAGCCAAGGGCGATACTCAGCCGCAGCAGACAAATTCTCCGCCTTGCGGAGGACGAAGGATGCGAGAATGGACTGAGTCCCTTGGCTCTTCCGTCTCTCGATGATAATAGATTGACTAGCCTTCTATGCCGGCGCGGCAGACCAGGGCGGCGTCAGGATCCGGGAGGCAGTCCAGATGATAACAGGGCGTGTGCATCACGACCTGCTCCACCGTACCGGTGATGGCATCCATGATGCGGCGGTTCCAGCGGATGCCGGAGGCGGCGGGCAGGATGCTCGCATAGGCCTGCAGGCCGGCCAGCCGCTTGATTTCATTGCGCGGAGCCTGGTCCAGACGGACCAGTGCACGGACCGGTACTTTCAAATTCCGGTAACACGGGGTCTTCCCGCTCCACGGTGTCCCATAGACATGGAGCCCGCCTTCCTCGAGCCGGAGCACCGGATTGTCATCATTGACCAGGTCACAGCCGTCGACGGTCCCCAGCCAGAGGCGGCTGTGGGTGCTTTTGCCCGTTCCGCTGACGCCCAGGAACAGGTTGGCCAGCCCTTCGTGGCGCACGACGGAAGCATGCATCAGCAGCGTCCCGTGGCGGGCCGTGTTATAGGTATAGAGGATCATCAGCGCCGTATTGACCTGGAACAGCGTCGTATAGGCACCGAAGCCGGGTTTCGGGTAATACTCCGCTTCCGATGCGTCTTCCGACACCCAGAGGGTACCCGCAATCTTGCCCTGCGCCGCATCGAACTCGTAGAGCGTCTCGCCGCCGTGGTCATAGATATAATAGAACGGCGGCCGCTCGTCCACGCTCATGATCAGGGAAACGCTTCCGTCCTGCTTGCCTGCGGCGATCCAGGCCGGTTCTTCCCGGCGGACCGTCAGGCGGAACAGGGGCGCCTCCGTCGTCTCGCAGAAGAACGGTTCATACTGCGAGAAATCCAGGGTGCGGCGGTCCATGCCGACGGGCAGTTCCTCACGCTTCTGGACGAACGTGCGGGCAGGCACGTCATCTCCTGCACGGGTCGGCACGATGGGGAGTTCCTCCCCTGCGGCGGCACGGCGGATCCGGTCAGCCACGGGTGCCGTGTAATCCATGAATTTCCAAGGTTCTTCGAGGCGGACGGCGAACACATGGCCGCCGACGCAGTAGTTGCGTGTCAACATGAGGGGGCTTGCAAAAGTTGGAGGGCTTGTTCGAGGGTCAGGGCGTCTTCCAGGCGGAAACCGCCGGTACGGGTGCGGCAGAGGGCGTCCAGGTGGGCTCCGGTGCCCAGCGCCTCGCCCAGGTCGCGGGCGAATGCGCGGATGTAAGTGCCTTTGGTGCAGGCGATGCGGATGTCTGCATGGGGCAGGCCGAGCGCGCTGTTGTCCGTTACGTTGATGCGGCTGCTGGCGCCTTGCGGACGGCCTTCCCGACTATCGTGAGTGTCGGCGAAAGCCCCTGCCGGAC
>JAEEGL014691677.1_pt1 | contig 18613 bp, 15 predicted proteins | sample 9134231 | NCBI WGS metagenome assembly JAEEGL01 (sample SAMN16246548, study PRJNA631951) | gut metagenome | biome: gut microbiome; feature: rumen; material: fiber-attached | host: Bos | place: Iran: Karaj | collected 2018-10 | reverse complement strand
GGCGTCGGTGGAGACCACATACTGCCGCTCGTGGTTGAGGAAGCCCTCCACCTGCTTGCGCCGGGTGGCGTAGGGCAGGGCCCCGTAGATGATGGCGGGCTCCTTGCCGTGCATGCGCAGATCCTCCGCCACGCTGAGGACACCCACCTTGGAGAAGGTGATGAGGGCGTCCCCCGGCTGGATGTCCAGGTAGTCCACCACCCGGTTCATGCAGATGAGGGGGGTCTTGCGCTGGTGCTCGACGACCTCGAAGGTGTCCCCGCAGGCCCGGATGAGCCGCAGGAGCAGGTTCTTCGCCTCCGGAGCGGCGCAGAGGTGCACCTCCTCCGCCAGCACCCCCAGGATGGCCCTGGTCCAGGCGTAGCCCCGCTCCCGGTCGGAGATCATCTGGCACTCGTCGATCACCGCCACGTCGAAGCGGCGCTTCATGTCCAGCTTCTCCGCCGTGGCCGCCACGTGGGTGTCCCCCTGGCGCACGTCCTCCTCCTCGCCGGTGGTGAGGCTGCAGTTCACCCCGTAGTCCAGCAGGGTCTCCTGGGCTTCCAGGGCAAGCAGGCGCAGGGGAGCCAGGTACACCCCGGTCTGAGCCCGGATCAGGCGCTGGAAGCCGGCGTAGGTCTTGCCGGTATTGGTGCCGCCGATGTGGACTACGAAGTGGCGCTGTAAGGCCCGCGCCTCGGGGTACTCGTCCTTGGGGTTCAGGGCCACCAGCACTTCCAGGCTGCTCCGGATGGCCCGGGGCACGTAGTGGACGGAGTAGATATAATTGAGAGGGTGGCTCATGAGCTCCTGGGCGGGGAAGTCCTCCATGGTGAGGAGGGCGAGGATGTCCGTCTCCGGCTGGGAGGCGGCGAAGTCCGCCGCGGCCCGCTCCGCGGAAGCCAGCAGGGCGGCGGTATAGCCCTCCCGGAGCTTTTCCTTTAAATTCTCCGGAGCCTTCCCCAGCCAGTAGCCGGAGGCGGCAAAGCGCTTCATCTCCGTGGCGGGGGAGGCGTCCCCGTCCCCGGCGTGCTGCCGCAGGGCCAGGAGATGGCCCGCGTAGCTCAGGGCCTTCCCCTCCCGGAGGGAGCGCTGGGAGGCCCCGGCCATCAGGCTCCGGATCCCCTTGTGATAGAGGGCGGCCAGCTTCGCCGCGCTCGTGTCCTCCTCCGGGGGCTGCCAGCACTCGTCCAGAAGGCGCAGGGAGGCGCTCAGGTCTCCGGCGAAGCTTTCCTTCTCCCGCTCCTCCGCTTCCGCCCTGGCCCGTTTTTCCGCCTCGGAGACGGCGAGAAAGCGCTCGCTCTTCTCCGCCTCCAGGACGGTCTCTTTATTCCAGGTGCGGACGCTCCTGCCGTTGAAATGCCGGTACATGGGCTTGGGAAGAAGCTCCCTCGTCAGCGCCTCCGTCCAGCCCCGGCTCTTCAGGGTGCCCGCCGTCCAGTTTTTTCCGTTCTTTCCGCCTGACATCGCGTTTCTCCTGTGCATATAGATACAAATCCAGAATAGTCTATCACAGTTTCCGGCCTTTTACAATGTCGGCGCTTCCCTTGGGGGCAAAAATGTGCTAAACTGCGAACATACGGACTCAAATCAAGCAAGAGGAGGGCATCAGCATGACCAACATAGAACAGATCTCCGGCTTTTCCATGGACTTTTTCAGCCTGAAAGGCAAGGTGGCCATCGTCACCGGGGCCAACCAGGGCCTGGGCATGGGCTACGCCCTGGCCTTCGCCCGGGCGGGGGCGGACCTCTTCATCCCCCACTACACCGAGGACGTGAAGGACATCAAGGCGCTCATCGAGGCCGAGGGGCGGCGGGTGGAATTCTACCGGGGCGACCTGCAGGACCGGGACTATCTCCGCAGCATCCCGGACAAGTGCCTGGAGGCCTACGGCAGGATCGACATCCTGGTGAACAACGCCGGGACCAACTGCTTCGAGGACTTTCTGGACTTCCCCGACGAGGGCTGGGACCGGGTCATCGCCGTGAACATGAACGCCGTCTATCTCCTGGGACATGAGGTGGCGAAGGTCATGGCAAAGCAGGGAAGCGGGAAGATCATCAACATCGGCTCCGCCCTGAGCTACACCGCCGACGCCAAGTGCCCCGCCTACGTCGCCGCCAAGCACGCCGTCGTCGGCATCACCCGCAGCTTCGCCAACGAGCTGGGGAAGTACAACATCCAGTGCAACGCCATCTGCCCCGGCTTCATCTACACCGAGGTGAACAGGGCCATCTCCGACGCCCCGGTCTTCTACAAGCACATCACCGACCGCATCTCCCTGGGCCGCTGGGGCACCCTGGGGGACCTGATGGGCACCGCCGTGTTCCTGGCCAGCCGCGCCAGCGACTATCTGAACGGCGCCGACATCAAGGTGGACGGCGGCTTCTCCACGGTGCTGTAAGGCGGGGAGATGTCCTACAGCGAGTGCCACGGGCACATTTTTATGGACGGACACGTCTTCCGGGAGGCCTTTGAGCTCCATCGGAACGGCGTGGTGAGAGAAGTCATCGACGCTCGCCTCGCCGCCCTGCAGGCGGCGGGGGTCACCTACTACCGGGACGGGGGAGACAAGCTGGGGGCCTCCGTCTACGCCCGTTCCAGAGCGCCGGAGTACGGCATCGAGTACCGGACCTGCTGCTTCGCCACCCACAAGCGGGGAACGTACGGGGGACTGGTGGGCCGCCCCTTCGATACGCCGAGGGACTTTTATTCCCTGGTGCTGGAGGCCAAGGCTCAAAAGGCGGATTTTATCAAGCTCATGATCTCCGGCATCATGGATTTCCGGAGCTTCGGCGGCCTGACCGGGGGCGGCCTGGAGCTTGAGGAGATCCCGGAGCTGATGAAGATCGCCCACGGGGAGGGCTTCCGGGTCATGGCCCATGTCAACGGGGCCGAGCGGATCAAGGCCGCCCTCCGGGCGGGGCTGGACAGCGTGGAGCACGGCTATTTCATGGACGACGAGTGCCTGTCTCTTCTGAAGGAGACCGGAGCGGTCTGGGTCCCCACCCTGGCGGCCACGGCGGGCTTCGCGGGCCGGGCGGGCTTCGCTCCCGGCGTTGCGGAGGAGAACCTCCGCCATGCCTGCGAGAACTTAAGGAAAGCGAAGGCCCTGGGGGTCCTGGTGGCGGCGGGGTCCGACGCCGGGGCGGTGAACGTCCCCCCGGACACGGGCATCCACCTGGAGCACGCTCTCCTTGCCGCCGCGGGAATGACCGGGGAGGAGCTTCGCCGGGGGGACGAGGCGGTGCGGACCCGCTTCGTCTGCGGAAAATGAAGGGAAAGCGAGCAGGATGACAATAGCCGGGCATTCCGATCAGTGAACGGAGCGCCCGGCTTTTTGCGGTTTCTTTCAGAAGGGAAGCCCCCTATTCCTTCTCCGGGGCACGGATCACCACCTGGCCCTCCTCCAGACTGAGCTTCACCCGGTTCCCCTCCGTTCCCAGGGCGGAGAGGAATTCCGGCGGGATCTGCACCCGGCCGTTCCGGTCCAGAATGGCGAATTCCTCGTGGCCGGTGAAGTGGGCTTCGCCGGAGGTGTCGAAGGCGGCCACGTCCGCCATGCGCCCTGCGTAGTCCGTCTTCATGATGCGCTCGGAGCTGATCTTCCCGTCCCGGATGGAGACCACCCGGGAGACCTTGTCCGCCACGCTGAGGTCGTGGGTGACGATGACGATGGTGAGCCCCAGCTCCCGGTTCAGGCGCTGGAAGGCGCCGAAGATGTAGGCGGCGGTCTGAGGGTCCACCGAGCCGGTGGGCTCGTCGGCCAGGAGGATGTCCGGCTCGTTTGCCAGGGCGATGGCTATGGCGATGCGCTGCTGCTCGCCGCCGGAGAGCTCGCTGAGGCGGCTGTGCTTCTTGTGGCCCATGCCCACCAGCTCCAGCAGCTCCTCGGCCCGCTTCCGCCCGTCGGGCCGCTTTTTCAGGAGCATGGGCATCTGCACGTTCTGCCAGGCGGGGAGGTAGGGGATCAGGTTCCGGGCGTTGTTCTGCCACACGAAGCCCACCTTGGAGCGCTTGTACTCCACCAGCTCCCGCTCGCTCATGCGGAAGAGGTCCAGTCCGTCCACATAGAGCCGCCCCGCCGTGGGCCGGTCCAGCCCGCCGATCATGTTCAGAAAGGTGCTTTTGCCGCTGCCGGAATTGCCGATGATGGCCATCAGCTCCCCCCGGCGCACCTTGCAGTCCAGCCCCTGGAGGGCCATGACCTCGGTCTCGTCGGTCTTGTAGATCTTCACCAGGTTGTCGCACTCGATGATGTATTCCGGCTCCGTCATGGCTGCAGCTCCCCGTTTTCCAGCGAATAGACCCGGTCGCCGATCTCCATGAAGCCCTTGTCGTGGGTGGTCATGAGGATGGTGACGCCCATGGTCTCGTTCAGTTCCTTGAAGATTTTCACCACCTGCAGGGCGGTGTTGGTGTCCAGCTCGCCGGTGGGCTCGTCGGCAAAGACCAGCTTGGGGCCGTGGGCGATGGCCCGGGCGATGGCCACCCGCTGCTGCTCGCCGCCGGACATCTCCGTGGGGAGGTGGCTCAGACGCTTGCCGAGACCCACCATCTCCAGGCACTCCTTCACCCTGGCCTGCCGGTCGCCCTTCCAGCCGGAGAGGCGCAGGGCGTACTCCACGTTCTCCGCGGCGGTCATGATGGGAATAAGGGCCACGCTCTGAAAGACGAAGCCCACCTCCCGGCGCCGGAGGTTCGTCCGCTCCCGGTCCGTCAGCTCGCTGATCTCCTTCCCCTCCAGCAGGACCTTTCCCTCCGTGGGCTGGTCCAGGCCGCAGAGGATGTTCATCAGGGTGGTCTTGCCGCTGCCGCTGCGCCCCTTCAGGATGGTGAGCTTCCCCCGGGGGATCTCCACGCTCACGCCGTGGAGGGCCAGCAGCGTTCCCCCGTCCGGCAGGGGGTAGGCCTTGGTGATATTCTGCCCCGTCAGGAGCATATCCTGCTTATCCATACATCAGTCCTCCCCCAGCTTCAGGGCCTGGGAAATGCGGATGCGCTTCACCAGGACCCCCAGCACCGCGATGCACAGCGCCACCATCACCGCCACCACCAGCAGGAGCCGGACCATGTCCCCGGGCTCCGCGATGATTTCCAGGGGGATCACCGTGTCCGCGGCGGCATAGGCGATCTGCACCAGGGGCACATAGAGGCGGCTGGCCAGGATGCCCGCCCCCACCCCCAGGGCGATGGAGACCAGGGAGATGAAGACCTGCTCGTTCAGGAGCATGCCGATGATCTCCCGCAGGGTCATGCCCATGGCCCGGAAGATGCCCAGAAGCAGGGTCCGGCTGCGGATGGACAGGATCCAGTAGATCAGGAAGCCCACGGCGCAGAGGGCCAGGGCCACGGCGAAGCAGAGGGTCAGGATGCCGTTGGTGCCCTGGAAGATGGGGTCGTTCTTCAGCTCCACCAGCTGGGCCGTCTTGTCGGCAAAATAGGTGAGCCGCACGCCGCTCTCCCGGGCGAAGTCGTAGATGAAGCCCGTATCGCCGTCCCTGGAGCGCATCCAGATCTGGTAGGGCACGGCGTCCCACTGGCTCATGAGATAGCTGAAATGGGCCACCACCAGATAGTTGGAAAGCTCCGTGGCGCTGCCGTCCTCGTTGAGCAGGGTGGTGATGGGGTTGTAGGTAGGCCAGTAGTCCACAAAGCCGCAGATGACCCCCTGGGCGTTGAAGCCGTCCCGGCTGCGGTAGGTGATGCTGTCCCCCAGGGAATAGCCCAGCTGGCTCTGCATGTTGGAGGACACCAGCACGGCCATGGGGTCCCCGGCCATGGCATTCAGGTACTCATACCAGTGGACGGGCAGCAGCTCTGTCTTGAAGTCCACGCACTCGCCGAATTCCTTGGTGTTGATGCCCATGAGGAGGCAGTTCACCGAGCGGCTGGAGCCGTTTTTGGCGGCGCAGGTGGCCTCCCGGTCGCTGATGACCCGGGTGATCTTCTCCGCGCCCTCCAGGGCCAGGTACTTGCCGTAGTCCGGCTCGGCGTAGTGGAGCTTGAAGGTGAGGCTGGGGTTCAGCCCCACGGATTCGGAGCGGTTGTCCTCCCAGGCCTCCTGGAGGACGATGTCCGCCCCGGTCATATAGGCGATGCGCTCCTCCTCGGCGGTATTCACCGTGCGGGCCGTGCGGGCGTTGAAGATGCCGATGGCCAGGGTGATGACCAGGAAGGCCACGATGTAGCCCTGCTGGGAGCGGGTGCGCAGCACCCAGAGGAAGGAGGAATAGAGGGCCGGGCTCCAGCGCTTCTTCCCCAGGGTATACACCAGCCAGCTGACGGCGGGGACGATGCGCAGGGCGATGAGGCCCAGGCTGACGATGAAGAGGGAGGAGGAGAGGAACAGCAGCGGGTCCAGCCCCTGCCCCTCCAGCACCTTCTGGGCCAGAAGGGCCTTCTGCCCGTTGAAGCTGTACAGCCCGTAGAGGGAGACCGCCAGAAGAAGGAAGTCCACGAAAAAGCGCTGGAACCAGGGGGCGGTGCTCTTCCGCTTCTTCTGCTTCTGGGCCACGATGGTCAGCCGGGAGGCCCGGAGGGCGGGCAGCACCATGGCCGCCATGCTGAGAAGAGCCGCCCCCAGGGCAAAGAGCAGCACGGTACCCGTATAGCGGACGCTGAGGGCCCGGCGGGAGACGAATTCCAGGAAGGCGTTGGCGGAGCCCAGGATCTGGCACACCAGGGCCGCCAGGGGCAGGCCCAGGGCCAGGCTCACCGCGGCCACCACCAGGCTCTGCAGCAGGTAGATCTGCAGGATCTGTCCCCGGCGGGCGCCCCGGCTCTTGATGACGCTGATCTCGCTCTGCTCCATGCCCAGGATCTGGCCGGAGACCATGAAGATGAAGGCCACCAGCAGGGCGTAGATGGGCACCTGCAGGATGCGGAGGGTGACGGTGATCTTCGTCTCGGCCCGCATGTACTCCTCCAGAATGGGGGCGAAATAGTCGGTATAGCTGATGCCGTTCACCTGCCGGTGCTGCTCCCGAAGGGCCTGGGAGGCGGCGTAGAGGGCCGGCACCTGGTCGATGGAGACATCCTCGTAGTCCATGATGACGAAGCGGAGGCCCATCACCTTGCAGGGAAGGCCGCTGAGGTCCCCGGTGAGGCGCTGGAAATCCGCCTCGGTGATGAGAAGCTGGTCGGCGTAGGCGCTGGGGTCCTTGTACCAGTAGTGGTCCGTCTCGTCCATGGCGTCGAAGATGCCCACCACCTGCACCCGCACCGGGGTCCCGTCGGGGAAGCTCAGCCCATCGGCGTCAAAGGTCTCCCCCTCCATCAGGTTCAGGCTGATGAGGCCCTTCTGGCTCACCACCGCCTCCAGCACGCCGTCCTCCCGCTGCAGGGGCATCCGCCCGGAGAGGAGTTTGGCGTGCTCCTCCAGGCCGGAGAGGAAGCCCAGGCGCACCGTCTCGCTGCGGAAATTGGAGCGCTGGACCTCCGGGCGGATGACCACGTCCTGCAGAAAGACGTTGCGGATCAGCCAGAGGCCGGAGAGGCCCAGCTTTTCCGGCAGGGCGGCGGCCAGCTCGTCCTCCCCCCGGAACGCGGCAATGGGGGCGCTGCCCTCCTTGGCCCCGGGATTCAGGGTGCTGAGAAGATAGGCCGTGGTGGGATAACGGCCGCTGACCGCCACGGCGTCGGCCATGGTGTCCGTCAGCATCCGCTGCAGGGCGGCGTCGGTATACATGGGGCTTCCGGCGGCGATGGCCACCAGGAAGATATTGCCGATGAGCAGGGCCGCCATGAGCCATTTTTTATGGAGCATCTTCCGAAGAACAAAACGCAGCACGCTTCAGCCCTCCCCTCAGCTGTTGTAGGAGCTGACCACCACCCGGTCGCCCTGGTTGAGTCCGTGGAGGATGGCGACGTTTCCGCCCGCCGCGGGGCCCCGGACCACGTTCCGGCTGCGCACCGCGTCCCCCTCCAGAAGCTCGACATAACTGATCCCGTCCCGGGTCTTCACGGCGGCTGTGGGCACGGTATAGACCCCGTCCAGCAGGGTGAAGCTCACCTTCGCCTCCCCGTCGGTGCTGATGAGGGCCTCCTCCGGGGCGTCGATCTCCAGGAGGATGACGTTTCCGGGGAAGAGGCCGGGCATCACCTCGGGAGAGCTCACCACCCGGCCGGTATAGCTTTCGCTGCGGCTGCCCTTGGTGAGGCGGATGCTCACCTCCCGGCCGTAGACGAAGCTTCCGTTAGTGCTGCTGCCGTAGAAACGCAGCCCCTCGTCCCCATAAACGGAGCAGATCTCCGTCCCCGCCGGCAGGAGGTCCCCCGGATTCAGCCGGGGATTCAGGCTGTGAACGCTGCCCTCTGCCGGGGCCGTCAGGACCACCTCTCCCGCCGCGTCCTCCAGGGACCGCAGACGGCTGTAGAGGGTGGAGAGGTAATACTCCGACTGGAGCCGGTACTTTTCCAGCTCCAGCTGGGCGTACTCCACCCGCAGCGCCCGTTCCGTCTCCGACCCGGCGCCCATGCTTTCGGCCCCCTGCAGGGCGGCCTCGTAATAGGCCAGCATCTCCTTCCGGCCGGCCTCGGCGGAGCTGATCTCCAGCTCCAGCAGCTCGACGTCCGCCTCGCTGCCCAGGCCCTCCAGGACGGCGATGGGGTCCCCCGCCGCCACCCGCTGGCCCCGGCTGACGCAGATCTCCTTCAGGCGGAGCTCCGTGCCGCCGGTGCGGACGCTTTTCACAAACTGCCAGCTCTCGCTGACGGTGAGGCCGGTGGTATGGCCCAGGGTGTCCGGGGCGATCTCCCGCAGGCGGTAGGTGGTGGATTTTCCCAGGCTGCCGCTGTCCAGGATCTCGGCGGTCCCGGCGCTCTCCCCGGTTCCGGAGGCGCAGCCGGCGCTCAGGAGCAGAAGGGCCGCCAGCAGCAGCGGCCACAGGCGCTTAGGTCCCCGCATACACCTGATCTCCTTCCTCCAGGCCGGAGAGGATCTGCACCTCGGCGTCGTTCATGACGCCGCAGCGCACATTCTGCCGGACCTGCACGCCGTCCACGACTTTGTAGACAAAATAGCTGTTGTCCCGATGCAGGGCGGAGGAGGGCACGATGAGGGCGTCCTCCGCACGGCCGGAGAGGACGAAGAGGACGGCGCTCATGCCGCTCTCCACCGGGGTCTCCCCCGCCTCCGTGATCCGGAAGGCGCTCTGCCCCTCCCGGCAGCCCTCGGCCTCCTGGGCGCTGAGGCTCTCCACCTCCACCCGCTGCCCGTTCACCGCGGCATAGACCTCGTCCGCCCGGTCCAGGGCGGCGGCGGACACGGGAGCCACGGAGAGATACAGGTCTCCGTCCTCCGCCAGCCAGATGACCCCGGCGTTTTCCATGGCGTAGCTCCCGTCGGAGGCGGCGCAGGAAACCACCGTCCCGTCGCAGGGGGCAAGGATGCGGCTGCGCTCCACCGTGTCCTCCAGGGCCTTCACGCTCTCCAGGGCGTCGGCGTGGTCCAGCTCCCAGAGGGCCTTTGTCTCCCGAAGGCTGTTTTCCAGCTCCTGCCCCTGCAGCTCGGAGAGCCGCACGGCGCTGCTGCCGGCCCCGGAGGCCCGGAGCGCGGCGGTTTCCAGCTGCTTGAGCTGGATCTGGATCTCCTGCTCCCGCTCGATGATCTCCTCGTTTTTCTCCATATATTCCAGGTAGCTCCGCTGGGTCTCCAGGGCGGAGCGGGCGTAGTCCACATCCAGGGAGGCCAGCAGGTCCCCCTCCTTCACATGGCTGCCGGGGCAGACGTTCACTCCGCTCATCCGGCCGGAGGCCGGAAAGCTCAGCTCCCGGACCCGGGGCAGCACCAGCCCCTCATAGGTCTCCGTGATCCAGATCTCGCCCCGCCGGACCGGCACGATGTCCATGGTCACCCCCTTGGGCTCCCGCAGGGGCGGGGCCTCCGGAGCGGGCTCCCCGGCGCAGCCGGCCAGCAGCAGGAAGCCCAGGAGCAGGGCCCCGGCGCCGAAGCGCCGGCGCTTATCCCACAATGACATGATCTCCCTCCTCCAATCCCGAGACGATCTCGATGCTGCTGCCGTCCGTCAGGCCGCATTGGATCTCCAGGGCCGATTTCAGGCCGGAAGCGTCCTCGAAATAGACATAGGATTTCTCTCCCACGGTAAAGACCGCCCGCTCCGGCAGCAGCAGCACGTTCTCCCGCCGGTCCAGGGGAATGCGCACTTCGCCCCGAACGGCGTCCGCCGGGGCTTCCTCGTCCAGCAGCTCCAGACAGACGTTTTTCTGATCGCCGGGCAGCAGCTCGGCATTGAGCCCGAAAAGGGCCGGGTCCCGGACGACGCAGAGGTATTCCGTCTCCTGGGCCGTGACCACCACGGTCTCCCCCTCCGGGAACAGGGCCCAGTCCCCGGTCCGGGCGGTGAAGACGGCGGAGCCGCTGTCCGTGACGGTGACCACGGTGTCCGACCTGCCGGATCGGCTGTTCTCGCTGACGTTCTTCGCATAGGTGACCGTTCCGTCCATGGGGGCGTAGAGCCGCAGGCTCTCCAGGGCCGCGCGCTGCTCCTCCCGCTGCTTCTCCCGGATGGCGATGGCCGAAAGACAGTATTCCACGTCGGCGCGGCGGGCATCGGAGCTGACGGTGGAGAAGCCCCCCTGCAGGGCCTCCTCCTCCAGGGCGATCTCCAGCGCCGTCCGGGCGGACTCCAGCCGGATGTTCAGCCGGGTCAGCTCCGCCTCCGTGGCCTCCAGGGCCGCCTTCTCGGCCTGGGTGTCCAGCTCGGCCAGCAGCTGGCCCTTCTGCACCTCGTCCCCCTGGGAGACGTAAACGGCGCCGTAGCGCCGGTCCGGCACGGAGAAGCGCAGCTCCTCCCGCCGGGTGGGGCTGAAGGTAAAGCTGACCCTGGCCTCCAGCAGGATGTCCCCCCGGCTGACGGCCACGGTGCTGTACTCCGCCCCGGCGAAGGGCGTCACCAGCGGCAGCTCGGGCGCCTGCGTCTCCTCCGGCAGGAGGAAGCAGCCGCTGAGGGTCGCCGCCAGCAGCAGCGCCGCCAGGGCAATCAAGCATTTTCTCAAATCATCACCAGCTCATTTCTTTCCGGGCGCCCGGAAGCGCCCGGCCCGATAAAAACAAAGGATATTATATAATGAGTCCGGTCTGTGCGTCAATGTTTTTCGGGCATTATCCCCCGGGATGACATAAGGAGGCCGCTGCTGCCGCAGCGGCCCCAGACTGTAGACAAACCCTTCGGCAGAGTATCGGTTTGCATGGGGGATTCGTGAAGGGGGACGGGAATCCCCCTTCACGTTATATCTGTGCATAATCAGGATACAATTCCGACTATGCCTCACAAGCTGTCGACACTTTGTCGACAGCTTGAGGCCGCTGCTGCCGCAGCGGCCCCGCTTATCGTTCTTATCGTTTACCGTTCCGCACCCGTCAATCCTCGAAGGGGAAGCGGTAGGGCAGGGCGTGCTTGTCCCGCAGGGCGACGAGCTCCTTCTGCACCGCCTCGCTGACGGGAACGCCCCGGTCCTTCCGCTCCTGCCAGGCGAGATACTCCTTCTCCCCGGCGGTGTAGATGCGGTCATAGCCCGGCGCCTTGGCGCTGGCGCGCAGGGCGCGGCAGATGTCTCCGGCGATCTTCCGGAAGGTATCCCGGCCGGAGAAGGCCTCCGGGTCCGCCACGAAGAAGAAGTGGCCCAGGTGGTACATCTGAGGCTTCCCCTCCGGGGAAACGCCGCTGAGGGACTTCATGAACTGCCCGCCGGAGAGGGCGGCGGAGAGGATCTCCACCACCGTGGCGTAGCCGTAGCCCTTATAGCCGCACATCTCGTCCCCGGGGCCGCCCCCCAGGGGGGCCAGGGCCGCCGTGCCCTCCACCAGCATTTTCAGGATCCGGGCGGAATCCGTCACGGTGCTTCCGTCCCGGGTCACCACCATGCCCGCCGGGGTATCCTTGCCCAGCCGGGCGTAGTATTCGATCTTCCCCCGCTGGACGATGCTGGTGGCGCAGTCCAGGCAGAAGGAGAAGTCCTCGTCCGTGGGGAGGGAGAAGGTCAGGGGGTTCGTGCCCAGCATGTTCTCCACCCCGAAGGTGGGGGCGATGGAGGGCCGGGCATTGGTGCCGGCCACGCCGATCATCCCGGCTTTGGCGGCCATGTCCGTCCAGTAGCCGGTAATGCCGAAGTGGGTGGAATTCCGGATGGCGCCGCCGGCCATGCCGTATTTCTCCGCCTTCTCAATGAGCAGCTCCATCATTTTATGGCTGGCCACCATGCCCATGCCGTCGTGGGCGTCCATGACCAGGGTGGTGGGGGTCTCCTTCACGATCTCCAGCTCCGTTGCGGGCAGCAGGGTGCCGTTTACGATGCGGTCGATATAGATGGGCTTGAAGCGGTTGCAGCCGTGGCTTTCGATGCCCCGGCGGTCCGACTCCAGCAGCACGTCGGCGCAGATGGCGGCATCCGCCTCCGGCACGCCGTAGACCTTGAACACATCCACCATGAAATCATTCATCAGCTTCCAGGGAACAAAGGGTCTCGTCTCCATGGTATCCCTCCGTATGCTTTTGATTCCGCCGGGCCCGGCGGTGTATTTCCTTCCGGAAGCAGTATAGCACTCCCCCCCTCCCTCTGTAAAGGGGCAGGGGCGGATGCCGAAAGCAGCCCTTCCCGGGCAGGCCAGGGTTGACGGTGGAGTTCTCCGGGTTTATAATATCCCCATTCTTCATGGTTCTGTTTTCCATATCATCAATGCTGAAATTACGGGAAGAGAAATATGATCTACAACAATATTCTGGAGGCCATGGGCCACACGCCCATGATCCGGCTGCAGCGGCTCCCGGAGCCGGGCAGCGCCGAGGTGCTTGTGAAGTACGAGGGGCTGAACGTAGGGGGCTCCATCAAAACGAGAACGGCCTACAACATGCTGCTGGACGCGAAAAAACGGGGCGTCCTGAAGGAGGACTCCGTCATCGTGGAGCCCACCAGCGGCAACCAGGGCATCGGACTGGCCCTGGTGGGCGCGGTCTGGGGGATGAAGGTCGTCATCGTCATGCCCGACTCCGTCAGCGAGGAGCGGCGGAAGCTCATGCGCCACTACGGGGCGGAGGTCATCCTCATCCATGACGAGGGGAACATCGGGGCCTGCATCGACGAGTGCATCCGAACGGCGGAGCGCATGGCGGAGGAGGACCCCCGGGTATTCGTGCCCCAGCAGTTCACGAACCCCGCCAACCCGGAGGTGCACCGTCACCACACCGCCCTGGAGATCCTGGAGCAGGTGGGCGGGCCCATCCACGGCTTCTGCTCCGGCGTGGGCACCGGCGGCAGCCTGACCGGCATCGGCGAGACCCTTCGGGCCATCCACCCCGGCCTGGAGATCTGGGCCGTGGAGCCGGAAAACGCCGCCATCCTGGCCGGGGGGACCGTGGGGACCCATGTGCAGATGGGCATCGGCGACGGCCTCATCCCCACGAATCTGAACATCAACATTTACGACCGCATTTACATCGTCACCGACGACGAGGCGCTGCGCACCGCCCGGGACCTGGCGCGGAAAGAGGGCATCATGTGCGGCATCACCAGCGGGACCAACGTGGCCGCAGCCCTGTCTCTGGCGAAGAAGCTGGGACCCGGAAAGACGGTGGTCACCATTCTCCCCGACACGGCGGAGAGGTATTTCTCCACACCGCTTTTCAACGAGTAAAATAAGGCGGCACCGCATCATTCCGGTGCGGTGCCGCCCTGGGGAAGGAAGGAAGGCTCCAATGAAGGTAACCCTGCAGAACCTGACCAAGCGCTATCCCAACCGAAACCGCAAGATCCGCGAGGATGTCATCGCGGTAAGCGGCTTCACCTTCGAGATCCCCGACGGAAAGCTGGTGGGCCTTCTGGGTCCCTCCGGCTGCGGAAAGAGCACCACCCTGAACCTGATCTCCGGCCTGGAAAAGCCCACGGAGGGCCGCATTTTCTTCGGGGAGGACGACGTGACCGACCTGCCCCCGGAGCGGCGGGGGGTGGGCCTGGTGTTCCAGAACTACGCCCTCTATCCCCACCTCACCGTGCGGCAGAACATCCTCTTCCCCCTGCAGAACCTGAAGGGGGAGGAGCGGCTCAGCAAGGCCCAGATGCAGCAGCGGGCCCTGGAGGCGGCGAAGCTGGTGCAGATCGACGAGCTCATGGACCGGAAGCCCGGAGAGATGTCCGGCGGCCAGCAGCAGCGGGTGGCCATCGCCCGGGCCCTGGTGAAGATGCCCAAGGTCCTGCTGCTGGACGAGCCCCTTTCCAACCTGGACGCCCGGCTCCGGCTCCAGACCCGGGAGGAGATCCACCGCATCCAGCGGGAGACGGGGATCACCACCGTCTTTGTCACCCACGACCAGGAGGAGGCCATGAGCATCTCCGACATGATCGTGGTGATGCAGAAGGGTGTGGTCCAGCAGATCGGGAAGCCCCAGGAGGTCTACGACGACCCGGTGAACCTCTTCGTGGCCAGGTTTTTGGGGACGCCCCCCATCAACGTCTTTGAGGGCCGGGTGGAAAAGGAGACCCTGCTTCTGGGGAAGGATGCCGTGCTTCCCGTCCCCGGCGCCCCGGAGGGCCCGGTCTGGGCCGCCGTCCGGCCCGAGGGCTTCCTCCTCCGGGAGGACGGGCCCCTGCGCTGCCGCCTGAAGGCGGTGGAGGTCATGGGCCGGGACACCAGCGTGGTCTCCCGGCACGAGGCCATGCCGGAGGGGGACATCCGCTCCATCATCAGCGCGGAGAACGCCCTGGACGCCTCCGGGGAGGAGGTCCGCTTCGCCCTGAAGCCCCGGAAGCTCTTCCTCTTCCGCCGGGACACGGAGGAGCGCATCCCCTTCCGGACCGAGTGAAGGGAGGCCGGACGTGAAGCAGTCGAATTTCAAGGCCTGGCTCTATCTCCTGCCGGCCATCCTCTTCCTGGGGGTCTTCATGGTCTACCCCCTCATCGACGTGTTCATCTACTCCTTCGAGGAGGGCTACAACTCCGCCTCCCAGACGGTGTTCGGCGTGGGGCTGTATAACTACGCCTACGTCCTCCACGACCCCTACTTCCTGCAGGCGGTGAAGAACACCCTGATCCTGGTGGTGATCACGGTGCCCCTCAGCACCGGCATCGCCCTGCTCATCTCCGTGGGGCTGAACTCCATCCGCCCCCTGCGGAACCTGTATCAGACGGTGTACTTCCTTCCCTATGTCACCAACACCCTGGCGGTGGGCCTGGTGTTCATGATCCTCTTCAAGAAGACCGCCTATACCGACGGGCTGGTGAACCTGCTGATCCACTGGTTCGGCGGGAAAACGGTGGACTTCATCGACGGGCCCTACTGGGCGAAGATGTTCGTCATGTGCTTCTACACCATCTGGGTGGTGCTGCCCTTCAAGATCCTGATCCTCACCGGCGCCCTGGCCGGGGTGGACGAGACCTATTACAACGCCGCCCGGGTGGACGGCACCTCCAAGGGGCGCATCTTCCGGCGCATCACCCTGCCCATGATCTCCCCCATGATCTTCTACCTCATCATCACCGGCTTCATCGGGGCCTTCAAGGCCTACAGCGACGAGGTGGCCCTCTTCGGCACGAACCTCAACGCCGCCGGGATGAACACCATCGTGGGCTACGTCTACGACATGCTCTACGGCGACAGCGGCGGCTACCCCTCCTACGCCTCGGCGGCGGCCCTGATCCTCTTCGCCATCGTGCTGACCATCACCTGCGTGAACCTGCTGGTCAGCCGGAAGAGCGTGGTATACTGAGAGGGGGGCGCGCTATGGACAGACAGACGGAATTCGCCCGCATCGAAAGCCGGGCCAGGACGAAAAAGGCCGCGGTCCGCACCGTCACCTATATCCTGCTGACCCTCTGGGCCCTCATCGTCCTCTTCCCCTTCTACTGGATGCTCCTCACCTCGGTGAAGAGCTACAGCGCCTACAACGGCGAGTACATCCCCAGCTTCTTCACCCTCTCCCCCACCCTGCAGAACTACGCCGACGCCTTCACCGCGGTGCCCCTGATGCGGTATTTCGGCAACACCCTGGTCTTCACCCTGATCACCACGGCGGTGATGCTGGTGGTGACGGTGCTGGCGGCCTTCGCCTTCTCCCGGCTGAGCTTCCGGGGGAAAAACCTGGCCTTCACCCTCTTCCTCAGCCTGATGATGATCCCCAGCGAGCTGGTCATCATCACCAACTTCGTCACCATCACCAACTGGGACCTGCGCAACACCTTCCCCGGCCTGATCCTCCCCTCGGTGACCTCCGTGTTCTACATCTACCTGCTGAAGGAAAACTTCGAGCAGATCCCCGACGAGCTGTACAAGGCCGCCAAGGTGGACGGCACCTCGGACCTGAAGTACCTGCTGCGGGTCATGGTCCCCATCTGCCGCCCCACCCTGATCACCATCACCATCCTGAAGGTCATCGAGTGCTGGAACTCCTACGTCTGGCCCCGGCTCATCACCGATGACGAAAACTTCTTCCTGGTGTCCAACGGCATCCAGGCCATCCGGGAAAACGGCTTCGGCCGGGAGAACATCCCCGCCATGATGGCGGCGGTGGTGGCCATTTCCGTGCCCCTGATCATCCTCTTCCTGATCTTCCACAAGAAGATCATGGCCGGTGTTGCGAGAGGGGGGACCAAGGGATGAAGCCCGCGCGTCTGCTTGCCCTGCTGCTGGCCCTGGTGACCTTCTGCTCCCTCTTCGCCGGCTGCCACGGCGCCCGGGAGCGGAGCGACTTCGTGATTCCGGAGACCTTTGACGAGAGCCGGAACTACGAGATCACCTTCTGGGCCAAGAACGACACCAACCGGGTCCAGGCCAAAATCTACGAGGACGCGGCGGCGGATTTCGAGAAGCTGTACCCCAACGTCCACGTGAACATCCGCCTTTACACCGACTACGGCAACATCTACAACGACGTGATCACCAACATCACCACCAACACCACCCCCAACGTCTGCATCTCCTACCCGGACCACATCGCCACCTACCTCACCGGCGAGGGGGTCATGGCCCCCCTGGACGAGCTGATGGCGGACAAAAAGTACGGCCTCGGCGGGAAGGAGGTCCGCTTCGCTTCCCCCACCCGGGAGGAGATCGTGCCCCAGTTCCTGAAGGAGTGCTCCATCGGCGGAAGGACCTACGCCATGCCCTTCATGCGCTCCACGGAGGCCTGCTACATCAACCGGGACCTGGTGGAGGCCCTGGGCTATACCCTGCCGGAGACCCTGAGCTGGGATTTCCTCTGGGAGGTCTCCGAGGCGGCCATGAAGAAAAACGAGGACGGCACCTTCGCCGTGAACGGGCAGAAGGTCATGATCCCCTTCATCGACCAGTCCACGGACAACATGATGATCCAGCTCCTGAAGCAGAAGGGGGCGGGCTATTCCACCTCCAATGGGGACATCCTGATCTTCAACGACGACACCAAGGAGATCCTCTATACCATCTCGGAGCACGCGGCCACCGGGGCCTTCTCCACCTTCAAGATCTCCAGCTACCCCGGCAATTTCCTGAACGCGGGACAGTGCATCTTCGCCGTGGACTCCACCGCCGGCTCCACCTGGCTGGGCACGGACGCTCCCCTGATGGACATCGCCCCGGACAAGGTGGTGCGCTTCAACATCGAGGTCCTGCCCCTCCCCCAACTGGACCCGGAGCATCCTCAGATGATCTCCCAGGGGCCCAGCGTCTGCGTCTTCAACAAGGAGGACCCCCAGGAGGTCCTGGCCTCCTGGCTCTTCGTCCAGTACCTGCTGTCGGACAAGGTGCAGATCGCCTACTCCGAGACCGAGGGCTACGTTCCCGTGACCCTGCGGGCCCAGAACTCCGAAGAGTACCGGGACTATCTCAGCCGCATGGGCGAGGATACCGACACCCATTACGAGGTGAAGATCAAGGCCTCCAAGATCCTGCTGGCCCATGTGGAGGACACCTTCATCACCCCGGTCTTCAACGGCTCCACCTCCCTGCGGAACGCGGCGGGCCAGCTCATCGAGAACGTCACCAAGTCCCGGCGGCGGAAGGAGACGGTGGACGAGGCCTATATGGAAAAGCTGTTCAGCGACGTCTCCTCCCTCTACCGCCTGAACCAGATCAGCGTTACGGAGGATGCCGGCAAGGCGGACCTGGGGCCCCTGCCCAAGATGGCCTCGGGGCTGCTCTGGGGCCTGGGCGCGGCCTGGGTCCTCATCGGGCTCTACGCCCTGTACGGCCTGCTGAAAAAGAAAAAACGGTCCTGAAGAAGAACCGCTTGATTTATCCCGCAGCTTCGTTATAATAAGAGCGTTCTTTTCCAATCAGAAATGAGGCGTTTTCAGACGCCAAGAAAGAAGGAGAACCAGAATGAAAAAAACCGTTGCCCTGCTTCTGGCCCTGACGCTGCTGCTGGCCTTCGCCGGCTGCGCCAAGGGCGGAAACAACGTAAGCCCGGCCAACACGGCTGCGCCTACCCCCGCGCCCACCGAGGCGCCCGCCCCCACGGAAGCCCCGGCCCCCACGGAAGCCCCCGCTCCCACGGAGGAGCCTGCTCCCACGGAGGAACCCGCTCCCACCGAGGCCCCCGCTCCCGCCGACGGCGAGGTGATGAGCTGGTGGGATTACTTCGAGGCGGAGCTGGACTCCCCGGTTACCGTGGAGACCTATGTCCAGGATAAGCAGTCCTGGT
>JAEEGL013224119.1_pt1 | contig 18613 bp, 20 predicted proteins | sample 9134231 | NCBI WGS metagenome assembly JAEEGL01 (sample SAMN16246548, study PRJNA631951) | gut metagenome | biome: gut microbiome; feature: rumen; material: fiber-attached | host: Bos | place: Iran: Karaj | collected 2018-10 | reverse complement strand
GTTAGATTATCAGGAAAAAAGTTGAGGTTAATTTTCACATTATGATATAATCAGAGTATGAATAAATGGTGTTGTAAAAAACAAGATGTCGTGCTTGTTATTTGGCTGATACAAGATGTAATATTTGAATGATACGACAAAAATGGTGCGTCGTTCAACTTAATATAGATTATAACAGTTCGTTATATATGAATATAGATAACTAACAAGCAAAAGAAAAACTAGGGAGGAATAAAATGTTTGCTATATATAAAGGAATGTTGTATGGTGCTGTATGCACAAGTAAAAAAAGATATATTTTTACGAGGGATTTGAATAAAGCAGATTCAGATTTTGAAAAAGTAGATTACAATGGTGATATAAGATATGAAAAAAAAATAGATGATAATTTCTCGGGAATAGAGAGCATATTTACCTTTAATAAGTATGCGGTGATTATTATCGATGGTACAGAATACATATGTTCGGTAATTATGAAAGATTTATCAAAGTATACGTCTGAGCAATCTTTGGGCGACATACCAGTACATTTAGAGTATTGGGGAGGAAATATACCGGGTTGGAAACGAGAAGGGTATGATTTGTACGTTGCAGATTTAAAATTAAAACAATGCAATAAATTCGTTGAGGTTAAAGAGTATACTTATAAAAATGGAACGTACTATGAAGAATATGATTTAGAGGTTGGAAATGTCACTAAAAAAAATGTTAGTATGGAGCATTTTATTGAATCCGAAAAAAAATATCAAATTGATAAATTATAGCAGAAGTAGAAGTGATATTGTATATAAGAGGGTTATTATACGGATGTGCATCTTGTGATAATTACAGGATTATTAGAAATAGGCGCAAATATTAAACGACGAAAATATACAGCGAAGAATTATGCAGGACAGTCTCAAATTGTGGAAGATTCGTTTGAAAATGCATCAGGAAATTTGAAAATCAATAAGGACGGCAGTTTATTCAAAGTACTTACTGATGATGAAAAGATTATACTAACTGATAAGTTGAAAAAGTATTTTGATGATATAGAGCTAGAAAAAAGGGGAGATTATCGGGTACCTGAGTCAGAAAAAGTTGAAGGAATTAAAATGATAAAAAATGATGATGGAAGTAAAAGTTATAGAATAGCGGAAGCATGGAAAAAACCACCAGTAGATGGTGCTAAGAATAATACAAGGTGCTGAACGTAAACTTAAAATTCTAAATGACTATTATGATGATGCAGTTGACATAAATGCACCATTACATTTGGGAGAACAATATTTAAAAGGAAGTGCCACGGATGCGAACGGAATAACTTGAACGAGCCGTCAAAAATAGTGCATGGTTCAACAAAAATTCTTGGACTAAAAACAAATTATTAAATAACAAAAGAAAGATTTCAAGTTGCAATTTTTGCAAAGGTAAACGTTATAAGCAATTTCATTTTCTTAATTATTAATAAAAAAAATAAAGTACATTTTCTCTCGGAAATGTACTTTATTTACTTTTTACTTTTCTGTATGATTTTTGATGGATAAAGTACATTTTTTAAAAATTCTAGTTTTTACTTTTCGTTATAAAAATAGTAGAATAAAGTCCATTTTTCTGAAAAAATTTTTTTTACTTATTTTTACTGCGTTTAGAATGCTATATAACATGTCTTAGTAGTTCATTATTCAACTATTCGCAAAAGACAAGTTTAACGAAGAATGCTATAACACGAAATAGCCCTGAAATCGCCATATACGTATAAACCAGCTAAAATCCCATTTCTTTTAATTCATGCACTAACTGTACATAAAACTCTCGAACGTCGAATTCATCAAAGTTCTCTCTGTTCAAATCAATCATATCTCCGTGAGAAATTCCACGGGTTCCATGATGTGTAATTAATCTGTAATTTTTCCCCCAAGGAAATGAACTTGCGCCAACCAGTCCGTCATTTGGGCCGTCAAATCGTTTAACGAAATGTGTTGTTAAGTTCAATGGAAAGCGTCCGCCTCTTGCAACATTTAACAGGGAGCCTACACTCTGGTAATAAACGTTTGGATTATCTTTTACAATTTCATTGTTTTTTGCACAGGCTGAAGCCGTTAAATCGGTTACAGCTTTCATAAAATCCGGATTTGGATCACCTAATTTCTTTAATGAACGATTATAGGCTTTTGCAATCAGTTTCTGTTTCGATTCCGGAATTTCATTTAACAGGTAATCAGCAAATTCGCATCCTCGATGAGGCGTATTAATTGTTGTCAAAGATGCAACATATGGAGCTGCACCGGCCAAAGAAATTGCATATCTGGAATCTAAGCCGCCTTTGGAATGACCAATTATGTTAATTTTTTCACAACCTGTTTCTTTTAAAATTTCCTGAATTCTTTGTGTAAGTTCTTTTCCGCATTCTTCAATTGATGCAGCCGATTGCTGATTTCCGTAAAAAATTGTCGCGCCGTTTTTTTCTAGTTCGTCTGGGATTCGCCCCCAGTAATTCATAAATTTAAAATCCCTGAAAAACACTCCATGTACGAAAAGTAACGGATATTTTGTTTTGCAATAGGCCTGATTTTTTCTGCTTTCATTGAGAAGATTTTTTGCATGTTCTACTTCTACTTCCTTATTGACGGTTTTAATAATGATATATAAGGCAATTAAGTGTATGATTGGAATCCAGCCACACAAAATTCCAAAAAAACGATAACGGACTCCTAATTGAATCGAAGTAACATATACACGAATGATTCCGTTCCAAAAAGCGATTGCTAACACAAGATAAGAAATTCCTATGTTCCAGAGCCATAACGAAAGTCCTTGAACAGAAAACATTCCCAATAGACCCGGAATGGAATAAAGGATTGTCAGGATCGTGGCAATTATGAAAATAATTAATAATTCACTTCCCTGAGCTGCTTGTCGCAAACGCCCTTTTTCGATACTAAAATTGAAAAAGGATGGATAGATATTAATGATTAATACAAGAATAATCAAAACAGGGATCCATTCTTTACAATTTAAGAAAAGGCTAATCGTTTTACAATTAGCCAATAGAAATAACAATATACTGTTTACATATCTGAATGCTATTTTCATAATTTAATCCTTTAAAAGGTCATTGATTTCCAATAAATGATTGAAGTATTCAGGGATTGGAGCCTCAAACTCCACATATTCCTTTGTGGATGGATGAATAAAACCAATTGTTTTTGCATGTAAGGTCTGACCCTGCAGTTTATACGGACATTGTCTGTTCGAATAAACTTCATCCCCGACTAAAGGATGATGAATACTTGCCATATGAACGCGAATTTGATGAGTACGTCCCGTTTCCAGCTGACATTCAATATAGGAATACTTATCATTGGATGCCAATACTTTATAATGAGTAATTGCCTCTTTTCCATCCGGTGTTACGGCCATCTTTTTTCTGTCATTTTTGCTTCGACCGATTGGTTGATTAACCGTTCCTTCAGCCTGAGAAAAGGTACCGTAAACCAGGGCAACATATTTTCTTGTTATGGAATGAACCTTTAATTGTTCTGCAATAAAATTATGACTGTAATCATTCTTACAGATGATTAGAGCGCCGGTGGTATCCTTATCGATTCGATGAACAATTCCCGGTCGCAGAACGCCGTTAATATTAGACAAATGATCTTTGCAATGTTCCATTAACCCGTTTACCAGAGTTCCTGTATAATGTCCCGGTGCGGGATGAACCACTAAATCTTTCGGTTTATTGACAATCAGAACGTCTTCATCTTCATAAATGATGTCCAAATCCATCTTTTCCGGCTCGATATTCGCCGTTACAGGCTCCGGAATCGTTAAACGGATTACATCTTCCTCCTGAACCTTATAACTGGATTTTACAGGCTTATTATTGACGAATACCTGCTGATCTTTTATTAGTTTTTGTAAGAATGAACGGGAGGAATCTTCCATTAGTAAGCTCAAATACTTATCAATTCGAAGATCCTGAAGTTCATCATCTACAATAAATACATTCTCAGTCATTTTTTTGATTTCCTTTAATTTTCAATGTGAAAATACGATTGAATTCATCTTCCTTTAAACCAAATACACAAACAATAATCAGCAGAAAACAGGAAACTGTCACATAGATATCTGCCACATTAAATGTTGGAAAGTTGATAAAGCGAAAACAAATAAAGTCAATTACCGAACCGTAAAGAATACGGTCAATAATGTTTCCTATTGCTCCTGCAATCAATAAGCAGAACAAAAATTGAAGCAAGGAAAATTTTTTACTTTTTAACGAATAGTTGATTTCTGAATACACCAACGTATTATGCAGAAAAATAAGAATAATGCATAAAATAATGATTGTAAAAAGTACCAAAAATACAGTTTTCCCGGAAAAAATTCCCCAAGCTGCACCTTCATTGCCTCCTTGCAAATAATTCAGTGCAAGGATGTTTTTTATAATTGTAAAATCTTCTGTTTTCGGTTTAAGATAAACCGTTGCCAAATGCTTCGAATACTGATCTAAAAATACAAAAAATCCAATCAATAACAAGCAAATGATATCAGTTATGCGTCTCTTTTTAGTCATTCGGTAGTACTCCTACTCTTCGATAATCGTTGTAGTTGCCTGAGCTAAATGCTCTTTGGTCAATTCTTTGGTGATATAAGCATCGCCAATGGTGTTCAGCAAAATAAACTTAATAGAACCGGAATCCATTTTTTTGTCATTTAATGTCGCTTCTACTACTTCTTCAGCATTGATATTGATTGTAGTTGTCGGCAATTCAAATTTATGGATTGTATCAAGAATCAATTCATATTCATCTTCTTTAATATGATTCATATTTAAAGTAAGGTATGCCGCTGCACACATTCCAAGGGCAACACATTCTCCATGAAGCAGTGTGAAATTCTTCAATTTTTCAACTGCATGGCCAATGGTATGACCAAAGTTCAGAAGGGCGCGTTCCCCTTTTTCCTTTGGATCATTTTCTACGACTTGACGTTTAATATTACAGCTGACATAGAGCATTTCCTTTAAAGTTTGGAAATCACGGTCAACAATTTTATCGTAATTTTCATTGAGCCAATGGAAATATTCACGGTCTTTGATTAAACCATGCTTAATAATTTCTCCCATTCCGGATAAATATTCTCTTCGTGGCAGGCTCATTAATGTATTAATATTCATATAAACCAGTTTTGGCATATAAAATGCACCAACCATGTTTTTGTATGCTTCAAAATCAACACCGGTTTTTCCACCGATACTGGAGTCCACCTGAGATAATAATGTTGTTGGAATTTGAACAAAATCAATTCCACGGAGATAGGTAGCAGCAACAAAACCGGTTGTATCCCCAACAACACCACCACCTAACGCAAGCAACATATCGTTTCGGTCAAATTTATTCTGAATTAATGTCTCATAAACACCTTCAACAGTTTTCAGGTTCTTGTTCTCTTCACCGGCGGTAAAGGTATGGACAATGACTTTCTTACAATGCGGAGCCAATAATTCCTGAATCTGTTCTGCATACAATGGACCGACATTGGTTTCTGTCACAATGCAGAGTCTTTTGTTTTCAATCTGAAACGGTTGCAGTTCTTTGACCAAACTGTCAAATGAATCCGTCAAAAGAATGTCATAACAATGTTTTCCTTCGTATTGAACCGGAATGCGGTCTTTCATATTCTGTAATGCTTGAATCATAAATGTCTCCCTTCTGAAAAACTATTGATATAGTTTTATCGAAACCAGATTTCTTCCTTTTTTCGTTACTCCCAAAAGTCGGTAGTAAATAAATCTTCCTTTTCCACGAACCGAAATAATATCATTTTCTTTCGGTGCATACCCGTTGGAGGTAATCATTTTTCCGTTAACAAAAACTTTACCTTCCTCAATAAAAGAAAGAATACTGTTTCTGGATGTGCCAAATGCCGTGGAAATAAGACTGTCTAATCGAACATTTCCAATGGTTCCCTTCTTCTCAACCAAGGTCGGTTGAATATCCGTAAGAGTCTCGGAAATTTCTTCAGTTCGAATCATTGTATGGCGGATTTTCGATAAGTTCTCCAGGATATAAGAACTGATATCCTCCATGCAATACAGATAGGCAATTTTATCTTTAATAAAAATATCACCGATTTTACTTCGGTTAATTCCAAGATTTAAAATAGCACCTAAATAATCCCGATGCGAAAGTGTTTCAGCAAACTGGGTTTTGATAGGTGCAATTTTAATTAAGCAAATCGGAACGGTTTGCTCATAATATATATCTACCGGAGAAAAAATCGCTATTTTTCTCTCAGCATAATCATTACCTCCGATTAACTGAACGTTAACTGGAGGTAATTCATTTTTGATTGTATGTAAAATATTTATTTCGTTTAAATTCAAAAAATCCGTATTGGTATAAATATTTCTGGTATAAGCATTATTTGCCAATTCGATTATTCGATTTTTTAAAAAATGTTCTTCCTTATTCATCATTAAAAATCACGTCGATAAGAAGAAGAAAAATCAGTAGAATCTGAAATCAATTCCTGAAAATCACCTGTAATATCAACTGACTTTGGAGTTACCAAATAAATGTAACCGCTGATTTTCTGTAAATTTCCGCTGATTGCATAACAGCCACCGGAAACGGAATCAACAATACGCTGTGCTAAATCCAGCTTCATGCCTTCAAGATTTAATACAACTGCTTTGCCTTCTAACAATGTGTCAATAATTTCACGTGTGCTTTCATAATAAGTCGGCTTAATCACACATACTTCCATTTCTGATCCTCTCATCGGTACAACTTTGCTGTTTCTGGAACTACGAAAACTTCTGCCTGGAGAAGGAGTAGCTGTTCTTGTCTGACGTGGAGTAGATGCCTGCGTTGAAGTAGGTTTTCTTTCCGGCTTTGGTCTGGCAGGTTTTGGCTGCTCAACCACTACTTCTTCTTCATCCTCGTATTCATCATAGTAATCGTCATCATAATCATCATAATCAACTGTAAAAATATTTTTTACTTTATCTGTAAATTTAGACATTTTTTTCTCCTACTTTATATATTGTAATTTCGCTCTCCAAAAATTCCGGTTCCGACACGAACCATTGTAGCACCTTCTTCAATGGCAACCTGATAATCCCCCGTCATCCCCATTGAGAGCACACTCATGCTTACATTATCAATGTTTTTACTGCTTATGTCAACCGATAATTTCTTCATATTCTTGAAATATCCGCGATTTGTTTCAGGATTATCTGTGTATGGCGCAATTGTCATCAATCCTTGGATGCGAATATGAGGGAACTGTGAAATTTCGCGGATTAATTCCTCCGTTTCATTGGCAGTTATTCCGAATTTGCTTTCTTCTTCTGCCATGTTTACTTCAATTAAAATATTGGCAATTTCGTCTGCTTTGGCATATTCTTTTTCAATCTGCTCTGCAAGTCGGATAGAATCCACAGAATGAATTAACGATGCTTTTCCAACAAGGTATTTCACCTTATTACGCTGCAGATGTCCAATCATATGCCAACGAATATCTTTTGGCAGAATTTCGAACTTCTCGCACATTTCCTGCACCTTGTTTTCGCCGTAATCCAAAACGCCGGATTTCAACGCTTCCTCAATCATGGTATATGGTTTCGTCTTGCTGACTGCAATTAAAGTGACTTCTTCAGGATTTCTTCCTGCTTTTTCACATGCTTTCTGAATATTCTGCTGTACTTCCTTAATATTTTCTAAAATCATTCTCTTTTGCCTCCATTACTGAAATACAATTTGGTTTTCGCTGACTTTGCTACCGTCCAGTACAATACGGTCGTACTGTGCCAGACCGAACACGGTACCGGATTCCACAATATAATATTCATCCAATGTTTCAAGAATATTTACTCTGATAAATACCGTATAACCGTTATTAATGCTGTATACTCCGACAAATTCCTGAGTATTTCCAATCACAAACTGATTTCCGTCGCCGTTTAAGGACAACAGGACATCTCCTTTTTCAAATAACGTGGTGGAGACGTAATAATTGTTTTCATCAGAATATGCAATGGTCGGATAATAGAACTCGTTCTTCAATTCTCCTTCCACACGAACCTGTCGATTAAATCCGATATTGTTCGCTTCTCCGCCTTCAGCACCATATTCCTTTGGAATGGCATACAACTGTTTTGTTACCAATGAAGTTTTTGGGATTTTCAAGCCCACGGTTTTCTGATCGATAATCTGAATATCCAAAAATCGGTCTGTTGCATAACGAACCATATATTTGGACAAAGTAATAATTCCATAGCGTTTCTTGTCTGCACCTTTCACCACTTCCATATTCGCTGTGGTGGTTACATCATCTTTCAAAAACTTAATTTTTACGCCGCTTGTTTTCTTATATTTTTTTGCCTGTTCTTTCGTAAGCTGAATGGCAATGCTCCATTCTTCACTGTTAATCGTCTTGTAAATCGGTGAGCCCTTTTCTACTTCACTACCGGATGAAAACTGAGCACAAATATATTTTGACTGATCAAAAGAAGACTGTTTCAACTTCTTTTTCTTCAACGTTTCGTAATTATCAATGCGGTACATAACGATTCCTGCACTGCCGGACTTGTTAATGGAGAAAGATTCCCCTTTCTTTTTAGCCAGCTTTTGCAGTTTATTCATATTAACCAAATCAACCACAGTACCCTTTAAGGATGTTTTAAATTCGTAAAGCTGTGAAAAACTCATGTCATCATATCCATTGGTAAAGGACGTAATCAAATCACTAATCGTAGACAAGTTGTCTGCATTCAGTTTGGTGTCACTACTGGTAGCTTCAGCCAACAATTCATTCAACGTTCCTTTGGAATCTACGCTGTACAAGGTGGTGTTTTTAGAAACACGGGAACACTCACTGACATAGTAATCAATGTAGCCCGCAGATTTCGACGTGAAAATCGTTTCGTCACGCAATGCAATTCCTACATAGGAAGTGTTCAAATCTTCGGAATTTGAGCCTTCTACGACTTCGTAGTAGGAAGTCTTTTCTGTTGTAAAATATATAACCATATTGATAAACAGATAAACACAAACCAGTCCCAAAATTACAAATCCAATATTGAGACTCAATGCCGATTTGAGTTTTACTGTTTTTCGCTCTTTATTTGTTGCCATTTTATTCTCCAAAATATCCAATTTCAATATTTCATACACCTCAAATATTATCTAATAAATCCAGGGGATAGTCAATATAGAGGAATTGAAAAATTGACGTATTTTTTTTGCAAATATGGAAATGATAGTAACTGAAATCTTTTAGGAGGAAATCATCATGAGAAGTAAAGGTTTAGACTATTTTATTTTAGCTCTTGCGATTGTAGGTGCAATCAACTGGGGACTGGTAGGTGTCTTTAAAATCAATCTTGTTTCATACTTATTTGGAAGTATGTCATGGATTTCAAGAATCATTTACGCATTAGTTGGTTTATGCGGACTCTACCTTCTTTCATTTTATGGAAGAATTGCATCTTTTGAAAGAGATTAAAAGCGTCCTTCGGGGCAAAATGGATTACAATCCGGACTGCCCCGTAAAGACGCTTTTAATATTACAAGGAAACAATTACCTTCTCTTTCGCGCTTTCAGGTAATTCTGCTTCAGGTAACGAAATGCTTAACACAAAAGTTATGCCTTCACTTAACTGTTCTAAAGTATCTAGTAATGATGGTAATGAAGTCCCATCTGACTTGGAGATAGTAAGTAAACTGTCAAAAAACACCGTTTCGATGTCATGGTCTCCGGATAAGAGTCCGGAAATAAAACCGATAAATCCATCATAGGAATCCACCGGATACTCTGTGACATTCACAAGACGTATTTTGTTGTTCAACTCATACATATGCTTTGCATTCTTGTCAATGTAAATCACGTCACCGGTAGACTTGGAAATGACTTCTTCCGCTCGTTGTAACATTTCCTTTGTTTTTCCGTTTCCTTTTTCTCCACAGATGATTTGTATCATAGCTTTGTCCTCCTTCGTTATATTTTAGGTGCACCCGTGCACTTAACTTCGGTACATTTCACGCCATTCCATGTCACCACGGTCTAACGCGTTAATCAACAATTCAGCTGTTGCAACATTAGTAGCCAAAGGAATATTATGAATATCGCATAAACGAATCGCCTTATGAATATCCGGTTCATGAGACTTTGGATTCAATGGATCACGAATAAAAATCAATAAATCCATTTCGTTTTGCTCAATCTGTGTACACATTTGCTGTTCGCCGCCTAAATGTCCGGCAAGATATTTGTATACCTCCAGATTTGCAGCTTCTTCAATCAAACGACCTGTAGTTCCAGTAGCATATAAAGAATGTTTTTTCAAAATCCCCCGATATGCCACGCAGAAATTCTGCATTAATTTTTTCTTTGAATCATGGGCAATTAAACCGATATTCATATTAAGACCTCCCACTTTAAATCATTCTCTTACGTTGTAACCCTATATTTAATACAATTCCTACGCCGATATATAAACTAATCAATGAAGTTAATCCGTAACTGACAAACGGTAATGTTAAACCGGTATTCGGTAACATCATGGTCGCTACGGAAATATTAATAAACGACTGAATCGCAATAATTATTCCAAAACCAAAACAATATAGTTTCCCATGTAGTTCTGTTGTTCTGCTACCGGTAATAAAGCACTCCAGTACAATCAAAAAGATTAATACAATTACCGCAGAACAGCCAATAAACCCTAATTCTTCTCCCACAATGGTGAAAATAAAGTCTGTATGGGATTCTGACAGGAAATTACCGTTTTTTACGGATGTAACCGTATTGTTATCCAGACCTTTTCCGGACAACCCACCGGACCCGATGGCCAATAAGGAATTTTCCTGCTGATATCTGATTTTTTCCGCTTCCGGATTATTTTTCTGATAAAATCCGACAATTCGGTTGTACTGATATTCCTCCAAGAGACCGCTGTCCGGCTGTATGGCAAGATATCCTACAATAATAACCACCGGCACTGCAATTACAATGACTGCGGTGACAATTTTGTAATGTACACCTGATAAAAACATTATAGCACAAAATGCTACAAAAAAAACAATTGTTGTGGATAAATCCGGCTCTTTATAGATTAAAAATATTTGAATCATTGCAAACAAAGAGATTCCAAATAATGTTTTAAAAGAACTGATTTTCTCTCTTCGCTTATACAGGTATGTAGAAACGAAAATAATAAAGAAAATCTTACAGATTTCCGACGGCTGAAACTCCGTAAATCCCAAATCAATCCAACGAGTTGCACCTTTATTGGTGGTACCAATCAGTAAAACCAGAACCAAAAGTGCATTGGCTCCCAAATAGATTAACCAGTAAAACTTGAAAATGAATTTATAGCTGACCAATGTGGTAATAATCAGGACAATAATTCCCAGTCCCAGACCGATTGCCTGCTTTAACTGGAAGTTCCCGCTGCCATCCGTAGCACTACCAATGGTAAAAATACCAAGCAGCGTAATGCCGATGACATAAACCAAGAGTCTGAAATTTAAATTTGCAAGTTTATAGGATTTTAATTTATTAATAATCGTCTTCATGGTACTATACTTTAACCTCTTTAATCGGTATATTCGCTAATAAGTAAGGAATGGAATCATGACAGATTTCCACGGAGCACTTCTCCTTATCCACATCAATATACTTGGACAACACTTTTATCAAGTCTTTCTTGATGGCTTCCGTAGTGTAAGGATTACACCCTACCCTGTCTGTTACCAGTAAGATTTGTAATCGTTCCTTTGCGATTCTACCGGATGTTCTTTTTCTAAATATCTTTTTTAATAAATTCCAAAATTTATACATAATCAATACCCCCTGCTGAATATACTTTTGAAAAACCATCGACCGGATGGTTCTTTTTCAGAAGCATCCACGGGTTCGCCTGTAAGAATATTTGCAATATGAAGGATTGATTTTTTCAGCTTAGAACTTTGTTCCAGAAGAGATGTTCCGCGGTTTGTTGCAATAACAACGTCGGTATCATCGTTCAAATAACCAATGATTTCCACTCCGAGAATTTCGGAAACGTCTTCTTTGGACATCATATCCCCTTTTCGAATTAAATCCGGACGGATTCGGTTAACCACCAGATAAATTGAGGTGATTCCATCCTGCTCCAGCAATCCGATGACACGGTCCGCATCTCTGATGGCGGACACTTCCGGCGTTGTAACAACCAAGGCCTTTCCTGCGCCCGCAATGGCGTTTTTGAAGCCCTGTTCTATTCCTGCCGGACAGTCAATAAACACAAAATCAAAATTTTCTTTTAATCGCTCTACCAATTGTTTCATCTGTTCCGGATTTACGGAATCTTTATCACGAGTCTGGGCACTGGGAAGCAGATAGAGATTGGATTGCATTTTATCCCTAATGATTGCCTGGTTTAACCGACAGTTTCCTTCGATTACATCAACCAGATTATATGTAATATAATTTTCCAAGCCCATAACAACATCCAGATTTCTTAATCCGATATCCGTGTCAATTGCTAAAACTTTTTTCCCTTTTTTTGCCAGGGACATACTCAAGTTCGCGGTTATGGTTGTTTTCCCCACACCGCCTTTTCCGGAAGTTACTACAATTACTTCTCCCATAATGATCCTCCTAAAAATAAATTTTTTCAGCTTTTGTTCTTCAAAAATCTATCTTTAGTGGTTCGGAGATTAATCCTGTGTGACATCAGAAGTATTCTGTTTTGCTACTTCTTTGTTTACTTCCTCATCAGTAATTTCACCATAATAGTACTGAATTACATTCTTGGCAAGTTCTGCTGAATCGTGAGATGAATTTCCAAATGGAATTACAACAGAAACAGCAATTTTCGGATTGGAATACGGAGCATATGCAACAAACAGGGAATGAGAATTTCGATGTTTGTTTTCCTGCGCCGTTCCGGACTTACCTGCAATCTTAATCTTTGTATCTGTAAAATATTTTTTAACAGTACCTTCTGTGACAACCATTCTCATACCCTGATGGATTGCCTCCCATGTACTATTTGATGCTTCCACTGTATTTTCCTTTTTCGGTTTACTCTTGGAAATCAGTTCCCCACTGTTGGAGGTAACTTTTCCGATGAGTGTCAGCTTGTTGTTGTTTCCACCGTTTGCAATGGTTGAAACATATCTTGCAAGCTGCGCCGGAGTATAGGCATTACTACCCTGACCAATGGCTGAATGGACCGCACTTTCTGTTGAAAAATGTGGTGCTTTTTCCGTGATTTCCACACCGGATTCCATATTCAGCCCCATCTTTGTCGCATATTTTTCCAAAACGGAAAGACCGGCTGCACTATCATAATTCTTTGATTTCATAGAGCCGAGTCGATAACCCATTTCATAGAAAAAGTAGTTACAAGACTGTGCAATCGCCTGCTTAATATTCAAATGTCCATGAGCTGATGGATAAATCCAACACTTTGGAGAAGGAGTGATTTTTTTGTACTTACCGGTATCATTAATGGTTTCGGAAAGACTAACAACATCCTCTTCCAAACAAGCCATTGAGGTACACATCTTGAAAGTTGAACCTGGAGCTGTTGCACCCTGAGTCGCTCTGTTGTAAAGGGGATCGGACTGATCCTGAACCAACTGCGCCCAATAGGTCGGATCAACAGTTCCGGACAATTTGTTATTGTCGTAACTTGGATAAGTTACCATTGCTCTTACAAAACCTGTTTTCGGATCCGTAATTACAATGGAACCGGAACATGGATCTAAGGCCAACTGTGCCGGTGTAATATTCAATTTCTTAATCTGTTTAATAATAAACTGATAACAGTAATAAGTGTCGTAAGTTGAAAGACGGGCATAAACGGTTTCGTCCATCTTTAATACTTTCTGGTTATATAAAAGCATACAAATTTCGCTACCTGAAATGGTACCGTCAAAAACACGATAATATACCACGTTTTCACCAAATTCGGTGTTGTCTCTGATGTCATCAAGAATATACTGGACTACCAGATTGTATGTCTCGTCTGAAGATAAATATTCACTCTTGGAATCCAATAATTCAATATCAATCCAGTTGTTCTTAATGGCAGTTTTTAAAAACTGATTAAAGCTTGTTTTTTCGTTAATATAATTCTGATAATCCTTGTTGTTGGTATCAATTACAGAAGTCATCAGAATTCCGGAATTCTTCAGAAGGTCATACAAATAGTCATAGTACTTCTGATATTCATCCGACAAATCTTTATAAGCGTAACCGTCTCCGGTTAACTGATTCTCAATTTTCGAAACAGCCTGTTCCAGGGATTGTGTATATTTTTTGTACAGAATCTTCTCATTGGAACTCTTATGACTCTTAATCAGTTTGTCCAAACGCACCACGTTGTTTGTAACAAGCTGTGCATATACTTTTTTAACGGAAATGTAATGAATATCTTCATCCGTTTCCTTCTTTTCGTCTACATCATGATTTTTAATTTCGGAAATTAAAATAGAGGCAATCTTCTTCTCCAGCATCTTATATGCAGCAATCTGTAATTTGCTGTCAATAGTCAGATAAACATCATTTCCAGCCGTTGATTCTGTAGAAGAAATGGTACTCAAAACTTTACCGGTACTATCAACGAAGATTTTGTTTTCTCCGTGAATTCCCTGCAGTTCGTTCTCACAGGCCTGTTCAATTCCGGCTTTACCGACAATATCATTGGCTACATAGTTTTCGCCTGCTTCTGTTGCTTCCTGAAGCTGTGTGTCGGAAATAGTACCGGTGTATCCGATAATCGGAGCAAAATAGGTACTGTTGTTGTACTTTCGAACTGTCTGCTGTACAACGGTAACTCCTTTAATTTCCGCTTCGTTTTCCGCAATTGCCATCATTGTTTCCTTGGAAACATCTTTGGCTATGGTTGTTGTGACATACTTCTGGTAGGAATTCTGAAATACATTGTAACGAATTGCAATAATTTTCAGAATCATATCATTGGTATGTTCTCCCTTTAACTGGAAGAAATCATTGATTAGATAATTCATCATTTCTGCCGGAGACGCTTTACGATAATCCCTGTTATCACGAATCGGGTTTTCTCCGAAAATATTGCTGATAAAGAGGTTTTTCGCTGCGTCAGAGGTAAAGTTATATTCCCAATGACCTGCAGAATTCAACTGAATCGGGAAATCATAAATAACCGTGTCTCTGTTTTTTTCAATCAGAATAATTGCTTTTTCAACAATCTTATTTAAGATATCGTTCTTCTCGTCAGAACTGTCAATTTTATCTTCAATGGTTACCGAATACGCAAGGCTGTCATAGGCTAAAACCTTGCCTTTGGCATCAAGAATTTTACCTCTTGTACCCGGGGTATAAACGGATTTTTCCGCCTTCTGAATATAAGTACTCATGTAATAATTCTCATTGACAATCTGTAAATCAAAGAGACGAACAATCAAAACGGAAAATAATCCAATTAAGATTAAACTTACAATGAATATTCTGGATTTGATAATTTTTAAGATATTGTATAATAAATCACTTACCAAAGTTTAGTTCACTCTCCTGTTTTTCTGTATAAAGCTTATCGTTTAATTTATAGAATAATTTATAAACAAGTAATGCAATAAACGCTGTAACAACCATTTCCGGGAAAATAATCTTTTCAAAATAGAATGAAAAGTCCAGTTTATTTCTCAACAGGAAACGGAAGACATAAAGCGCTGCATTAAATAATAAATCATTTCCAAACACCAAAAACATAGGAACATAGATATGATCCTCATGTAAAAGATTTCTGGATAAACCACTTAAAAATCCAATATATGTATAAATCAATGCATATAATCCAATGACTTCACCGAACATAATATCAATCAGCAATCCACAAAATAAACCGGTGACACTGCCGAAGTTTTCACCACGCATAAACCCGAACAGACAGGTTACAAGCAGCAAAAGGTTTGGAGTCGGAACATTGGATCCTAAATGCAGTGACAAGGTACTTTGTAAAACAAAGGCAACCAGTATAATCACTGCTGTTACGAAAACTTTTAATAATTTCTTTTTCATATTATCCCTTCACTGTTTCTTTAATTTCAGTAATTACAAGAACTTCATTAATGTGTTGGAAGTCCACTACCGGTAAAATGGTTCCGGACTGGGTCAGCTCGTTGGAATCTTCCGATACTTTATTAACGTATCCTACTAAAATTCCCGGTAAAAATTTATCACTGATTTTCGATGTTACAACAACATCGCCTTCGGAAACTTTTGCTCCTTTTGGAATATCGGTAATATTTAAGAATCCTTTTTCAATCAGCTTTAAATCACCGCTGACAATGCCGGTATCTGTTGCATTGGTAAAGCAAACACTGACACCACTTTCATCATCAATAATAGAACGAACTTTTGCATAGTTCTTTCCAACGTCATAAACAATTCCAACCAGTCCGCCGTCACAGATAACATTCATATCCACGGCAATTCCATCATCGGAACCTTTATTAATTGTAAAAAGATTAAACCAGTTTGTGGTATCTTTTCCAATCACCGATGCTCCTACTTTTTTGAAATGGGAATAATCCTGGTCCAGTTCATATAACTGACGTAATCGTTCCAGTTCGTATTTATTTTGCGAAAGAAGACTGTTCTCTTCCTGCAAATTAGTTACTTTGTCTTTTAATTCTTTATTTTCTTTCTTTAACTGCTGAGCCGTTTTAAATGCATCGGATTTCGATGTTAACCAGCTTCCAATGTGATTCACCCCATCCTGTAACGGAACAACCACAACAGAGACTGCGGATTTTACCGGTTTAGCAAATCCCGGTACTGCCACCGATAAAAGCAGGCAAAACACACAAAACATTGTTAAGATAAATATTAAAATTTTTGGTTTAACTTGAAATTTAGATTTTTTTCTCATGAAACTCACCTTTTAAATTGTTATTCTTCCCGGTTCATACATTAATTTTCTGTATTTTGTATCGGACATAATTGTCAGAATACCGCGAATTACGGACTCTGCCGGATTGTCTACGCGGTTAACCTTCAAATCGGTTTCCTGAGCAATCAGCTGGTCCAGATTTTTGATCATTGCTGAACCGCCTGTCAGATAAATTCCGCGACTCATAATATCTGCTGAAAGTTCCGGCGGAGTTCTTTCCAACAATGTTTTGATTTCTTCTACAATGGAATAGAAAAATGTATGGATGGCATCACAAATGGTATCTTTTGTAATTGCACGTTCCGAAGGAAGGCCGGTAATAATGTTTCTTCCGAAAACATAAATGGTATCTTCTTCGTCTTCATCAATATCCGCATCTTCATCATACATTGCATCCGCCAAGGCGATTTTGATTTTTTCCGCTGTTTTCAATCCAATTAAAATATTGTATTTTTTGCGGACAATATCACAAATCATTTCATCTAATTTATTTCCGCCGATTTTAATGATTTTGCTGATTACAATACCACCCATGGAAATAATTGAAATTTCCGTGGTGCTGGCGCCAATGTTTACAATCATATTTCCTCGGGGTGAAGTAATATCCACGCCAATTCCAACAGCATCAGCAATCGGTTTTTCAACAATTTTGATTTCCCTTGCTTTAATCAGTGATTTTGAAACCACATCAAAAAAAGCCTTTTTGTCTACTTCAGTAACGTCTGAAGGAACTGCGATACAGAAACGACCCATTCTTGCTCCTTTTGTCATATCTGTATACAGGTTTTCAAAAATAGCTTTCATATTTTTCAGGTCTGCGATTACACCATTCTTAATCGGAAAAATAATCCGAATGTTTTCCGGATTTTTTTCATACATTGTGTACGCCTCATCACCATAGGCGTAGAATTCATCTTTCCCGCGAATCGCCACAACATTCTTTTGTTCCATGGTTGTTCGTGTCAGACCATTATATATTCTTATATTTCTTGTACCGAAATCGATACCAAACACACTTTTACTCATAAAATACCCTTTCTATTTCAGAAGTTTAAGTTCTTTCATACTGCTGTATTTTCCATCCCCTATGATAATATGATCAATAATCCCGATTCCTACCAGTTCTCCTGCCGTTACCAGATTCTTGGTTGATTGGATATCAGCAAGGCTGGGGGAACAGTCTCCACTGGGATGATTGTGTATTAAGACACAAAAGACCGCATTACACTGGAATGCCGCAACAAAGATTTCCCGGTTAGATAACAGGGACTTGTTGATGGTTCCGGTAGTCAATAAGTGTTCTTTTATCAAAGCACATTTGGAATCCAAATACAAAGCATATAAATGCTCCTGCTCCAGATGACGAAACCGTTCCATATAATAGCCTGCTATGGTATCAGGCATATCGAACTGTAATTTCTGTCTGGAACGCAACATGGAGATACGTTTTGCTAATTCCGCAATACACAACAACTGACAGGTTTTCACCTGCCCGATTCCTTTCATGTTCATCAATTGTTGCTGTTGCAAATGCATCACCGACAACAGGTTCTGCTCCGGCGTTGCTTCCAAAATCTGCTCTGCCAATTCTTTTACATTGTATCCCGGTCCACCGGTTCTTAAAATCACGGATAATAATTCCGCATCACTTAAGGAAGATGCGCCGTATTTTATACAACGTTCATAGGGTCTCTCACT
>JAEEGL010907769.1_pt1 | contig 18613 bp, 14 predicted proteins | sample 9134231 | NCBI WGS metagenome assembly JAEEGL01 (sample SAMN16246548, study PRJNA631951) | gut metagenome | biome: gut microbiome; feature: rumen; material: fiber-attached | host: Bos | place: Iran: Karaj | collected 2018-10 | reverse complement strand
GCGTTTCATGCCCAGATAGATATCCTCCATCACCCCGTCTTCACGCTCATAGCGCCCTTGCAACACGGCAAACTCCTCGGAGTGACGGATACACAACGCATCCTGGCTCGTCGTCATGCTCTTGCACAAAGACAGGAAATGAACCGCGTCCAGCACATTCGTCTTGCCTTCGCCATTCTGCCCGATGAAACAGTTCATCTTCGACGAGAGCTGTAGCTCGGCTTGTGCTATATTTTTATAGTTGACGATGGAGATTTGGCGTAGAATCATAGAAGATAGGAGTCAAAAACGAGTGCAAATGTACGTTTTCTTGGGCAAAAGAAGAAAAAAATGCGCAAAAAGTTGAACGTCACAAAGAAATTATGTAATTTTGCGCCGCTTTTTGGGCATATAAGACGCCCATGAGTGCCAATCACACCGAATAATAACAATAAATAATCAAAATAACAATGGCAAAGAATCAACCCAAAGTGGCTACCGAGAACATCGAAGCCGTGACCGCGACCGAAGCTTTTATCGACAAGTACCAGAAACCCATCCTCTATGGCGTGTGCGCCATCATCGTCCTCACCGCAGCCTGGATTGGTTACGTGCAGCTCATTCGTAACCCCAAAATCCAGAAGGCCAATGAGGCGTTGTTCCAATGCGAGAACTATTTCTCCAATGACAACTATGACAAGGCCCTCAACGGCGATGGTCAGGGATGCGTGGGTTTCCTCAAGGTAGCCGATGAATTCAGCAGCACCAAAGCTGGTAACCTTGCTCATCTCTACGCTGGCATCTGCTACGCACAGACCCAGAAGTTCGAGGAGGCCAAGGCTCAGCTCGAGAAGTTCTCACTCCAGGACGATGACATCATCTCTCCCGCAACACTCGGCCTGCTTGCCAACGTTTACGCCAATCTCGGTCAGAACGACAAGGCCATCAGCACCTTCATGGAAGCAGCAAAGGCGGCCGACAATGCCAGCCTCTCGCCCATATACCTCATTCAGGCTGGTGAACTCTATGAGGCTGCCGGACAGAACGACAAGGCCTTGAAGTGCTACGAAGAGATCAAGACCAAGTATGTCAATTCCATGGCCTATCAGGACATCGACCGCTACATTGAGAGAGTCAAGTAATTTACTATTTGACCATTTACCATTTATATGCCATTTCTTGAATATATGACTTTGTATAGAGCACAATCATTAAATCGGAAATAAATTATAAATCGTAAATCTCTAAATCGTAAATATTTATGGCCACCGCCTTCCATAACCTCTCCTCCTACGATGCCGCCACGGTGCCTTCAGCAAAGGACATGGCATTCGGCATCGTAGTGGCCGATTGGAATGACCGTTTCACCTACGCCATGGCCGAGGCGGCCATACAGACACTCATCCGCCACGGAGCCAAAGAAGAGGATATCACCATCAAGCACGTGCCTGGCAGTTTCGAACTCGTCTATGGGACGGCATGGATGATGGAGAACCTGGAACTGGATGCCATCATCTCCATCGGTTGTGTCATCCGTGGAGACACGCCCCACTTCGACTACATTTGTCAGGGAACAACACAAGGGCTCGCAGACCTCAACGCCCGCGCAGAAATCCCTGTCATCTACGGCCTCCTCACCTGTAACACCTCAGAACAAGCCGAAGCCCGCTGTGGAGGCGTCCTCGGCAACAAAGGTGACGAGTGTGCCATCACCGCCATCAAGATGGTTGCCTACGGACGATAGCCGCCAATGCCACGGCGCAGTCCCACAACCCATCCGCGGCACAACCCCACAACCCATCCTGCGGCACAACCAGGCTCAGCCCAACAACCCATCCGCGGCACAGCCCCACAACCGATCCTGCGGCACAGCCTCACAACCCACCCTGCGGCACCGCCCCAGTTCATACCCGTTACCATTCCGTGGCGCAGCCTCGGGTCATCACAGGCCTCCCCCACAAGAGCCCAGTCCGCAAGGGCTGGGCTTCTTGCTTAACAGTTGAGTATGTCGCGATGTCATCGCGACCAAACACACCCCCATGGCAAAAGAAAAGCAAAAGACCATCAACATCAAGAACCGCAAGGCAGAGTTCGACTACTACCTCATGGAAAAGTACACCGCAGGCCTCGTCCTCACGGGAACAGAAATAAAAAGCATCCGCCTCGGCAAAGCCAGCCTCGTAGATACTTATTGTACAATCATCGGAGGAGAGGTGTGGGTCAAGAACATGAATATCGCCCAATACTTCTACGGAACATACAATAACCACGCCGCCCGACGTGACCGCAAACTCCTGCTCAACCGTCGCGAGATACACCGCCTCCAGCAGAGCACCAAGAGCCCCGGTTTCACCATCATACCCACCCTCCTCTTCATCGATGAGAACGGACGCGCCAAGTTGGATATCTACCTCGCACGCGGCAAGCACTCCTTTGACAAGCGCGAGACACTCAAGGAGAAAGAAGACCGCCGAGCCATTGACCGCCAATTCAAACACAACTTTTAGTGTGCCCGCAAGTTCTGCTTGCGGGCTATACCCCCCTCCCAGCTTATCAGCCATCACATGAGCGACACGATACCACACGCCACCTCTCTGCGTGAAGCCCTCACCTCCGCCCACCGCCCTCTCATTCTCGACGGCGCCATGGGAACCATGATTCAGTCCTACGGCCTCACCGAGACAGACTTCCGGGGACAGCTTGACCTTCACGGCCAGCAAGCGGGTAACAATGACCTTCTTTGTCTCACCCGGCCCGACATCATCCTAGACATACACCGCCGCTATCTTGCCGCCGGAGCCGACATCATCGAGACCAACACCTTCAACGCCCAGCGCATCTCCCTGGCCGACTACAACTGCCAACACTTGGTTCGTGACATCAACCTTGCAGCGGTCCGCATCGCCCGCCAAGCAGGAGGAAGGTTCATCGTCGGCTCCGTGGGGCCCACCAACAAAGCACTCTCCATGAGTCCCGATGTCACCGACCCCGCCCGCCGCAGCATCACCTTCGATGAGATGGCAGATGCCTACAAGGAGCAGATGGCAGCCCTCATAGAAGGCGGTGTGGATGCCCTCCTCATCGAGACCATTTTCGACACCCTCAACGCCAAATCCGCCATCTACGCCGCAGAGACCGCCATGCAGGCCGCTGGAACCCGCTTGCCACTCATGCTCTCAGTGACCGTCAGTGACAGCGCCGGCCACACCCTCAGCGGACAAACGCTCGAAGCGTTCCTCGTCTCCATCCTCCACGCGGCACCGCTCAGCGTAGGACTCAACTGCTCCTTCGGCGCCGAGGACATGCTGCCCCACCTCCGTCACATCAGACAGTTCATCCACAGCAAACACCTTCCCCTCTTTATCAGCGCCTACCCCAACGCCGGCCTCCCCAACCAGCTCGGTCAGTACGAGGAAACGCCACAGCTCTTTGCCGCCCACCTGCGTCCTTTCCTGGAAGAAAGCCTCGTCAGCATCCTCGGCGGCTGTTGCGGCACCACCGATGCACATATCCGCGCCATCAGACAACTCATTGATGAGCAGGAATCCGCCCAACAATCCCCTCAAGTTGAGTCAACCGACCCTTCATCAATCATCAATCATCCGCTCGGCGCTCTGCCACACCTGGCCCTTCAAGAATCATCAATCATCAATCGTCCGCTCTCCCTCTCCGGTCTGGAACCCCTCTTCCTCACCCCCGAGGTGGGCTTCATCAACGTCGGCGAGCGCTGCAACGTCGCTGGATCCCGCAAGTTCCTGCGCCTCATCAAGGAGAAAGCCTATGACGAGGCCCTCTCCATTGCCCGCCAGCAAGTGGAAGACGGAGCCATGGTGCTTGACATCAACTTAGACGACGGCCTCCTGGACACCCGCGCCGAGATGTGTCACTTCCTCAACCTGCTCGCCGCCGAACCCGATATCTGCCGCGTGCCCTTCATGATTGACTCCTCCAACTGGGACGTCATCCGTGCGGCTCTGCGATGCATCCAAGGCAAAGCCATCGTCAACAGCATCTCACTCAAAGAGGGTGAAGAACCTTTCCTCTCCCACGCCCGCGAGATCCGCTGCCTCGGTGCCGCCGTCATCGTCATGGCTTTTGATGAACAAGGACAGGCCACCACCTACGAACGCCGCATCAGCATCTGCCAGCGAGCCTACCGTCTCCTCACAGAACAAGTCGCCTTTCCACCCGAGGACATCATCTTCGATCCCAATATCCTCTCCATTGCCACCGGCATGCCGGAACACGACCGCTATGCCTTGGACTTCATTCGCGCCACCGAATGGATCAAGCAGAACCTGCCTGGTGCCCACGTCAGCGGCGGCGTATCCAATCTCAGCTTCTCGTTCCGTGGTAACAACTACCTGCGCGAGGCCATGCATGCCGTCTTTCTCTATCACGCACGCCGCGCCGGAATGGACATGGCCATCGTCAATCCCGCCACCAAAGTCACCTACACCGACTTGCCTGCCGACCAGCTGCAAATCATTGAAGATGCCATTCTTGCCCGCAGGACAGATGCCGCAGAGAGGCTCACGGAGCTGGCCACGAGCCTAAACTCTCCCCCCGTGGACTCTTCCCCCGCCCTCCCTGTCCGTGAGGGAGCAGAATGCTTTGTGAGCAGAAAACTTTCAGAGTCACAGGTGACCGCTACCTCCCTCGCTCGGCCCGAAGGGACACTTGACCCTTCAAGAACAGGGAGGGCGGAGGGAGAGTCCGCAGAGTCTCTTGACGCCCGCCTCATCGCAGCCCTCCGTCACGGCACCACAGACCACCTTGAGGCCGACCTCTCGGAAGCACTCAACCACTATCCGCGCGCCGTGGACATTATCCAAGGCCCCCTCATGGCGGGTATGAACCTTGTCGGCCAGCTCTTCGGCGAAGGCAAGATGTTTCTGCCGCAGGTCATCAAGAGCGCCCGCACCATGAAGCGTGCCGTGGAGATCCTGCAACCCGCCATAGAAGCCCAGAAGACCCAGACAAACACCCCCCTGTCCCACCAGCGCCCGCCCCGCGTCCTCGTGGCCACCGTCAAGGGCGACGTCCACGACATCGGCAAGAACATCGTCTCCGTGGTCATGGCATGCAACGGCTATGAAATCATAGACCTCGGTGTCATGGTCCCCGCAGAAGTCATCGTGCAGAAAGCCCTGGAACTGCAACCCGACGTCATCGGCCTCTCCGGACTCATCACGCCCTCACTGGAAGAAATGGTGAACACCGTGCGGCAGCTGGAGGCCGCAGGCGTGCATGTCCCCGTACTCATCGGCGGGGCCACCACATCCCGCCTGCACACCGCAATGAAGATAGCACCCGTCTATAGCGGACCCGTCATTCATGTGAAGGACGCCTCGCAAAACGCACCGCTTGCCGCACAGTTCCTGAACCCAGACACCGCCGCTACCGCACTAACGACACTGCAGACCGAACAGGCAGCGCTCCGTGAACAGGCACGACCCGCCGCCGCCCTCTCCCCCATCGACGAGGCCCGCCAACAGAAGCCGCACATAGATTTCACGAGTTGACCTCTTTTTACTTCAATCATCATTCATCAATCATCATTCATCAATCGTATGATTCCTGAACAAGACATCATTGCAGCCGCCGCACAAGGCATGGATGCCTTCATCAACCTCTTCCACGACCGGCTGTTGGCCGACATCGGCGGCGAGCTCAACGCCGAAACCATGTCCAAGCTCAATGGTGATCAAATCACACTCCTCGCCTATCACATGCTGCGCGAAGAAGTGATGGACGGCGGCTTCATACAGCTCATACACAACGGCCTGGGGCCTTTCATCTTCCTCAACCCCTTTGCCAAGGCCATGCGCCTCTGGGGAGAGGGACAGGACAACGAGGTGCTGCATGATTTCAGCCGCCTCATCTACAAAGGCCGCAAGCTCTTCGAGCAATATGGCGATGCCCTCACACAGCCCTGCACCGACGAGGAGTTCATGGCACTCTACGAGCAATACCCTGCCTTCGACGACCTCGACGACACCTTCATCGAGAACGAGGAAGACATCACCGCCGCCATCGCCCACTACATAGACAACCACCTCGACCGTTTTGCTGAAATAGAGTAGCTCGGGATTTCACGGATTTTTGACCCTATACTCTCACTTTTTCTTCATTTTCCTTTGTCACTTCCCTGAAACTTCGTACTTTTGCGGCGACTCAGTTAGCCTGCAAGGGTATAGTGGGTCAAATATTATTGGTAAAAAGGAGGTTTACGAACGTGTATTATTTGATAGAAGATGAGACGAACAGAAGTTGTCAATCAGATTAGTAAAGCTATACGCAAGGTTGCTCCTACTGCAACCGCTATCTTGTATGGTTCTGAGGCTCGCGGCGATGCCCGCAAAGACAGCGACATTGACGTGTTGATTCTTCTTGACGGTGACAAGCGCGACCTGAGACATGAGGACGAACTGGCTGGCGAACTGTACGACATTGAACTGGCCACTGGTGTTATTGTCAGTCCCATGATTATGCTGCGCAAGCAATGGGAGAACCGTCCGTTCAAGACACCTTTTTATATCAATGTAATGAATGAGGGTATCAGAATATGAGTGAGACATTAGACGAACAAAGCAGACAATCGCTTGTCCATTACAGGCTTGAAAGAGCGGATGAAACCATCATCGAAGCAAAGTTGTTAGCCAGTAAGGGCCATTATAATGCTACGATGAACCGTCTATATTATGCTTGTTTCTATGCTGTTCAGGCACTGCTGGTGGCAAATAATATTTCTGCATCCACACATGCTGGCGTGAAGACGATGCTTGGACTACATTTCGTTTCTAAAGGGCTACTGGACAAGGAACAAGGAAAAACATTTAGTCGCCTATTTGAAATCCGACACACAGGAGATTACGACGATTTCGTCTATTGTGACAGAGAAATGACCGACGACTATACTCCGAAAGCTGAGGCTTTCATCAGTAAAATAAAGGAACTCATTCAATAGCCTTTCCGCACTCCGTGGTAGCGAGGAAAAAGCGGTTTGACTGAATGTCAAAACGCCCGAGCGACCGAGGCTTATCTCCTAAGCCGAGGACGGGGGACAGCGGAACGCTGTGAAAAACATTGCTCCATCCGACACAGATGGAGCATTTTTTGTCCATTCAAGAAACCTTCCTAAGATGAAATTTCATCCCTCATTCTCACTTTTTCCTCCTTTTCCTTTGCTACTTCCCTGAAACTTCGTACTTTTGCCCCGTCCTTCCTTGAAGCAGATGCCTCGGACGGTGCAGCGGTGCCGTAATCATGCAGAAGCGGATGGGTGGGATACATATATTGACGAAAGCGTTTATCTGACGCTTTGTTCTTTGGCTCATAGGAACTTCGCAAACTCCCAATCGTAGTCAAAACAAAGCAACAATGAACGTTCACGGGTATGTTTTTATACAACCAATACTGTATAGATACATTCTAGCGTGGGCTTCTGCATTGTTGCTCGTTTCAGACTGAGTTGGCAATGCGAGACGCCAGAACTGCGGGACGAGTAACAGAGACAAGACTCCCGCGCTTTTTGTTTGTGTATGGGTAAACCTATTCAAACTCTTATAATCCTGTTCGGGGAGTCTTACAGGGACGGCATCAACATTACTCCTATATGCTCTATCACTACACCAAAAAGCAGGCCCTCATGGGGATGTGCAAACATATAGAAATAGGAGATTCTTCGGATGACTTGGTTTTAAGGGTACATAATGTACTCTATATGGATGGTCAAGAAGAGATGGAATGGAGGTATGAGGATATTGTTCCTTATTTACATCAACTGGAAGAACAATATCAAATACCTTGGCACCGACGTTTAACCAACCTAATGAGTTTTGGTGCAGAGTTGCGGGGAATTAACAAGAAATCTATTATTCAGTATATTCATGCTGACAAGACTCGATTGCAATATTGTCCCTATGCTATTTCTTTTTCTCATTCGAGCAACGATGACCGTTCATGGAAGGAACATGGAGATCAAGGGAATGGTGTTTGTCTTGCTTTTGACGAAAAGGAATTATCACGCATCTCGACTGAACACATACTACTTTTCAGTGATATAATTTATCGGAACGAGGATGGAACAATCGCATCTGAATACAAACCATATATCCTCTATTTGTTGAAAATCTGTTATGACATCTATTTGAGACAGATAAGCAAACAGTCATTACCAATAAGCATCAATAGCGATGAAATGGTTATTTGCCAGGAGCAAACTTTATTCCACATGCTTCTTGTGTTGCCTTCCCTGATTAAACCGAATAAATTTGATTGGGAATGTGAACACCGACTATTGGTGTTTTGCTCCGAAAACTTCGAGAAAAATATCCATTTGAATGATAATGGTAAGCCCTATCTTGAATTGGCAATTCCTTTCAGTAGTCTAAAGAATGTATATCTGAAGTCGAAAAAAGAGTATGCTATAATGACCAAATGGATGTCTGAAAACAAAAAGTTACATGCTCTGTTATCAATCACCACCTTATTATAAAAAGGAAGTCTATTTGTTAAACTCAATAAAAAGATTCGTAAAATGATTACAAAAAGATTCGGTGCTTGCTGCACCAACAGACTAAAGGCATTAATTTGCAGCCTAATTTTATCCTCCAATATATCTGCTTTTGAAGTGGATATTGATGGCCTGACTTATGACTTAACTGGAACAAGTGCTACTGTTCTCCATGTGGCTAAAGGAAATCAAAACAGCACCATTGAGATTCCTTCAACTATTTCTTATGAAGGATTAACTTACATAGTTAACACTATTGGGGAGAGTTGTTTTGTAAATGCATGTTATTTTAATTGGTCTGCTGGTGAATATAGGTGTTATACCAATGGGGGTTTTCAGACGCTAGATATTCGACCATATTTTTATTTTTTTCTTGGTGATGGTAAAAGGTATCCTGATACTAGTTTAGTTGTGAATAATTCATACGTAAAAAAAATTATTCTTCCCTGCACTATTCAGACCATTCACTCAGGAGCTTTTAGTAATAATAATCTTATAGAAATTGAACAGAAAGAGGGAATACAAACAATTGGTGCGGGAGCTTTTCGTGGGAGTTCTATTACACAGCTTACCCTTTTTGAAGGTTTAAAAACAATAGGAAGTGCTGCATTTGCAAACACAAAGCTGAAAGAGTTAACTATACCAAGCACAGTTACGTCTATTGGAACTGATGTATTTACTGGATCCGATCTCCTCAGAAAGTTGGTCTATTTAGGAAATCAGCCAGCAGGATGGATGGCTACTACTACTACTTATGTACCAGATAACACATGGACGAATCCTGCTTCTTCCATCAACGACGCACACATAATTCCAATGATTCAATGGAACAACACGCAGTTTGATTATACAGGCACAACTCCATCTATTACTTGGACGAACAATATGGAAGGCTATCAAGCAAACTTGAGAATGCCGACTTTACATAAAGACGCTGGAACATGGAAGGATTCTATTCCCATCACGTTTATAAAGGGAAGTGAAGAATTGAAGGTGAAAGCTGTTTGTCAATACACGATTAATAAAGTAGCACTAACGGCTACTGTTGCAAATGCAACTCGACCATACGGAGATGAGAATCCTATATTCAGAGTATCATACACGGGTTTTGTCAATGGAGAAAGCGAATCCGTCTTTAACGAACTGCCAGAAAATCAACGTCCACAACTCTCAACTACCGCAACTCAGAGAAGTGGCATTGGTACGTACCCCATTAGCTTCTCTTCGGGCGACTTGAACAACTATACCATTTCATCCAATCCAGGCACATTGACCATTACCAAAGCACCATTAACCCTTATCGCAGAGGACAAGAGCCGTGAATATGGCGATAATAATCCAACCTTTACATATATTACGGAAGGACTTAAGAATGGTGAAACAACTCCACAATGGAACGTGCGACCACAATTGCAGACAGATGCCAAGCCTAACAGTAACGCAGGAAAATATGAAATCAACATTGAGGGAGGCGAAACAAACAATTATGAAGTCATTCCCAAGACAGGCGTGCTCACGATTACTAAAGCCTCGCTATCCATCAAAGTCAACAATGCCTCAAGAATATATGGTGAAGAAAATCCAGACTTTACATACGTTATGCAAGGTAAGAAGCAACAGGGTAGCGACGTCAACTGGGTAACAGAGCCTAGTTTCATCACCGAGGCGAAGAAAACCACTCCCGTTGGTACTTACAAAGTATCCATCCAAGGACAGTTGGACAATCCGAACTATGAGGTCACCAAAGAGGACGGAGAACTGACGATTAACAAACGGTCACTTAGCGTTTCAACTCCTGACTATAGCCGCGTGTATGGTGAAGAGAATCCTGTGTTTGAAGTATCGTATGGAACGGCAAAGTATAACGGCGTTTTGTTGGGTTTTGCTGAAGGTGAGGATGAAAGCGCACTAACCTCAAAGCCTACCATTGTCACCACCGCCACCACAACCAGCGATGTAGGTTCATATAAACTTCAACTTTCTGGAGGCGAAGCCACAAACTATTCCTTTGTCGATTATTGTGGCACATTGACTATCACACAAGCAGAGCAGACACTCACATGGGAACAAGAAATAAATGAGATGAAGAAATTCTCACAAGTGGAACTGACTGCTCAAGCTTCATCTGGACTTGAAGTAACCTATACTATAACCGAAGGTGGCGATAAGGCTAATATTTATTCTGTAGGCAGTAAGACTTTCCTTGAAACTGTGGGCAACGGTGAGATTGCCGTTGTGGCTCAACAAAAAGGCAATAAAAACTACTACGCTTCTCCACGCATATACAAAACAATCAAAGTGATGGACAGTAAAACTGTTATGCTGACTCTCAAAGATAGTGAAAAGGGACGGCTACGGGAAATACTTACAAGTGGAGAGACTCGTCAAATCGCCATACTTCCTGCAAATAACTATAAGATTCATAGCGTTACATTTGACGATGAGGATGTAACGGATCAGATATCAGACGATAATATCTTTACCACACCCGCCATCACAGAGAATGTTACATTGTATGTCGTGTTTGAGTCTGAATTTGATGCCATTAACACGATGCGGGGAGACAGCCGTGTTCGTATTTCAGCACAACATGGTGCTGTAGTGGTTAACAACCTTGAACGTGGGAAGCAGATTCTAGTCTTTGATCTTGAAGGACGTGCTGTAGCCAATCAAGCTTCTGATGGAAGCAAGACCCTCATACGTCTACCCGAAGATCAAACATACATCGTCAAGGCTGGGGAAAAGGTCGTAAAAGTACAGCTGTAGCATCTTTTCATTTCGTATAAGGGGACATCTCCCAACCAAGTTAGCAAGTTGCAGCGCGGTGTGAATGTGTTGCTGATGAAGGATGGAAGCCAGCGGAAGGTGTTGGTGAAATAGGACTCTGCAGAGCCTAACGAAAGAATGTGGGTACATCATTCAGAACAAAAAAATTGTATGAATGAACGCATAGCCTTCATCATTTGATATTTAATAGACTGTTTATCAACTTGTTTAATAGGTGAAAGAGGTATCAAAAGCCTTCACTAAGCCTTCATTTTTGTGAAGGGTTAGTGAAGGCTTTTTGCACGTCTTTCACGGGGTAAACGTCATCATTTTCAATGGAGTAGATTGCAAATGATGAAGGCTGTGTCATTGTTCATAGAAAAAAATCTGGCATCTTTGATGAGTACGAACTCACATTCATCGAATGAAGACACTTGCAGGTAACGACAGAGACTGAAAAATCGAAAGGAGCGCTGCTATCTGCAGAAAGGAGTGCTCCCTAAAGCCGAAAGGAGCGCTCCCAAAAGTCGAAAGGAGCGCTCCCAAAAGTCGAAAGGAGCGCAGCCTTCTGCTTTAGGGAACGCAACTATAGGCTTAAAGTAGCGGTGGAGATAGCGGCAAACGCTTTTACGAATAGCGGCAAACGGCTTTGCGAGTAGAGGCAAACGCTTTTGCGAATAGAGGCAAACGGCTTTGCAAATAGAGGCAAACGCTTTTGCGGATAGAGGCAAACGCTTTTGCGGATAGAGGCAAACGCTTTTGCGGATAGCGGCGATGTAACGTTCAGGTGCGAAAGTATCCCGCGAATGGCCCTACAGGTTAGGGCTCATGACCGATTGGGGATATAAAACTTGAGTCCACTTGAAAAAGTAAAAACGAATGCTTTTGCCCTTACAGGGCGAAATCTAACCTATTGATTATGAACCAAGGCGTTGCCCTGGGCTATGAACTTACAGTCCTTTCAGGACTTTTTCAAATGGACTCATCCATGTATCAGGGGTGAGAGTTGCCAATCAGTTGTTTTCTCAGTGTCTGGCGCCAGTCGGCATTGCGCTCCACGAGCATCGTCTGGATGCCGAAAGCGGCAGCTGCGGCGATATTGGCGGGTGAGTCATCGAGGAAGAGCGTTTCCTCGGGCTGGATGCCGGCGTCGGTGAGCATGAACTGGAAGATGCCGGGGTCGGGTTTCATGAGTCCGACCTCGTAGGAGGTGTAGCACTTCTCAAGGTAGGAACTCAGTGGCCGACCTGCAGGGCTGAAAGCGGCACTCTCGGCCCACGACTGTACAAAGGGATTGGTGTTAGAGAGGAGGAAGGTGCGGAAGCCGCTGGCGCGTAACTCATCCAGCGTCTGCAACTTGCGCTCATCAATGGGTGCGCCGACATATCCCAGCCATGCACCGAGCACCTGTTCATGGGTGAGCGGGCGGTCACAGAGTTTCTCTAATTCCAAGCGGAAGGCATCGGGCGTGATGCGCCCGCTTTCCAGGTCCTCGAAGACGCCTCTCTGATGAAAGCGGTCCAGGCGTGTTTCGGCATCCTTCAGACCAATCTGCTTGAAAGATGCCACGGCGCCCTCCCAAGAGAGGTCAAATAGGACACCGCCGAAATCAAATGCAATATTCTTGATCATGGTGAAATGTGCTTTTTTCCGTTCTTGATGTAAATTCCCACGGTTGGTGCGCCCTGCAGCTTTCGCCCCGAGGTGTCGAAGATGTCATCGGAAGGTGGGAGGTGTTGCACAACAGGGTTGCCTACGGCATCGTCGAGTGAGAACAGCGGATGGAGTGTGATGCGGTCGAAGTTGGGTGCCCAGTCATCATCCAGTGCCTTGAGGGTGATGGTGTTGTTGGTGCCCTGCTGCAGGGTGACGGGGATCATCTTCCATGCCATGCCCTCGGGGCTCCATGTGCCGGTGCAGTCGCCGTTGTCCCTGAAGGTGATGGTGTCGCCCACCTGCTGGCCGTTGACCAGCAGCTGGGCCTTGCGGGTGTCGGCGGTGATGTAGTAGATGGTGAGCAGATACGGTCCTGTGCGTTCGGCCTTGATGTGGTTGAACTGCAAGGTGCCGCCCTGTCCCAAGTCACCCACGAAGCCTCCTCCTGAGGCATGGAGCGAGGAAAAGGTCTTGCGGGCGGCCTTGCCCGTGAGGGTGTTGCCGCTGGCTTCGGCTTCGTAGGTCACGCGCTCCTGTGGCACCTCCAGGTTATCCTGTGGCGACAGCTGCATGAGGAATCCGCCCTCGCTGAGTTCCCTGATGGTGAGCGTGCTGCCTTTTGTCACCTGCCGTTTCTCGAACTTGAGGTCACTGCGGCACGAGCCGTCGCGGTAGATGTAGGCCGTGTAGGTGCGCGCGTCGTCCAGGAAGTCCAGTCTGAGGCGACAGGTGCGCTCATCGACATTGATGCCAGCCACCCACCAGTCGTCGCCCTTGCGGCGTGCAATGGTGGCGTACTGCACAGGGTTGCCTTCGATGAGCAGGCTCTGGTCCCAGGCTGTGGGCAGACGTTTCATGATGTCCCGCCCCACGAAATAGCGCAGGTTCTCGGGGCTCTCGGCGATATGCACGATAGCGCTCTCGAAGGCCGTCAGGAGTGCCATGTGATGCCCCATGCTTCGCTGCGTGAAGATGCTACCTCGCCACGTGGCAAAGTCGCCGGGCGTATAGTCCATGGCTCCCACCACATTACGTGTGAAGAGCACGTTGAGGTGGTGGCGGGCGGTGTTGCGCCTGGGTGCCCAGAAGTTCTGCTCGCCGCCATGTATGCCTTCCTGAGTCATCAGATGGGGATAGGTGCGCCGCAGCCCGGAGGGCCGTGTGCAGCCGTGGAAGTTGACCAGCATCTGCTGTCTGGCGGCGGCCTTCAAGAGGTTCTCCATGCGCGTCATCGTCTCCTTGGAATCGTCTTCCCAGAAGTCGATCTTGATACCTTTTATCCCCCACCGTTTCCACTTCCTGAGCGTGGCTTCCATGTTGTTGTTGGAGAACTCCTGGCAGTTGCTGAGGTTGGCATCCTGCCAGAGCAGGCACTGCACGCCCTTGTCGCCGGCACGGTTCACGAAGTCCGGGAACCACGATGAGCTCCAGCCTGCATCAATGAGATAGTAGTCCCATCCCATGTCTGCCGCCAGGTCACAATGTGCCTGTTCAGCTGGGCGGCGCCCGCCATAGGCATTGCGCACTTCGTCCTTGCCGCCGTCGGCGCCTCCCCAGCACCAGGCTGCCACGCCGGGCCGGATCCATCCGGTGTCGGTGAAAGCGGTGGGCGGACAGAGGTTCTCGGCCATCGTGGTCTCGAAGATGGTCTTGATGTCCCCGCAGACGGCCATGCGCCACGGGGTGCAGGCGGGCAGGGTGCTCGCCATCGTGTGAACTTTCTCCACGGCATAATCCTTGGTCTGTCCTGTCCAGCTGTAGGAGAGGTCGGCTGTCTGCTGCTCTACCTTCAGCAGCGAGGTGCAGAAGATGCCGCGGTTGTCGGCCTCGGACAGGAGCAGATAGTCCTTGCCGTTATGGACCAGCATGGGAGTGTTATAGCGTCCGTCGCCGGTGCTGGTCAGGGTGGCCCATGACGTGTAATTCTCATAGAGTCCCTCGTAGGGATAGTTGGGGTTGTTGCCGCCCGGATTACCGAGGAAACGGCACGCCGTGCAGCTGGCGAAGTTGGCGATGCGGATGCGGCTGGCCTCGGCGGTGAGCGTGGCCGAGGCGTGGCCGCCGTCTTTGGGAATCAGGTATCGGAAGGCGAAGCCGTCATCATAGACGCGGAACTGCACAACCAGCTTCCATGCCGCTCGCTCCACCGTCAGGGAAAGGGTGTCACAATGGTTGCGGTAGTGGCTTCGCTTGCCCACGGGCAATGTATAGGATTCATCCAGGCTGCCGTGCTCCGCGCTCACCAGTTCCAGACCGCCGGTGAGATCTGCTGCTGTGGTTTTCAGCCCCAGCGGCGACTCTGTGACGATGATTCTGTCATCACGGGCAACGGTATAAGTGAGTTTTCCGTCCACGAGATGCACGGTGGCCGTTAGGTGGCCGTCGGGGGACGACACCTTGAATTCTTCAGCCCAGAGAGCTGGAACGAGCAGTATGGCGGCTATGGCCAAGAGTGTTCTGAAAGTTGAAAGTTGACGAGTTGACAAGTTGACGAGTTGAAAGTTAAAAGTTGACAAGTTGAAAGTTGAAAATTGAAAATTGAAAGTTCTTGAAGTGTCAAGCGACCAAGGTCGAGCGGACAAGTTGACGAATTGACAAGTTAACGTGTTAACGTGTTAACGGCGTAGCCGTGTTAACGTGTTAATGGTGTGTTTAGTTTCCGTCGGGTTTCTCGGCCTCAAAGAAGGGCGAGTCGTTCCAGTGGAACAGGTCCACGTCATCGGGATGTGCCGGGTCAAAGGGCGTGTATTCAGGTCGCAGGGCTGAAAGGAAGGGTAGCTGCAGCTGCCGCATGCCCTCGATGACGCACTTGGCAATCTCGTAGGCGCCGTAGGGGTTGAAGTGGGTGTTGTCCTTGAAGTCCTGCTTCTGTCCGGGATAGCTGCCTGCGGGATAGTGGACAAAGGCCCGCTTGCTGGGTTCCTCGCCCATGGCCTCGTAGAAGGTGCGTGTCATCTGGTGCAGGTCGATGAGCGGCACCTGCTCGCGGCTGGCCACCCATGCCATGGCCTCGGGGTAGTCGGCGTGTGTCTCCTGGATGCGTCCGTCCTTGAAGCTGCGCCGCTGTGTGGGTGTGACAAAGATGGGAGTGGCGCCTCGCGCGCGCGTCTCATCAATAAATGTCTTGAGAGCGGTGGCGAAGTTGTAATAGGCCCCAGCGCCGGGTTGCTTCTGTTTCTGGTCATTGTGTCCGAACTCGGCGATGAGGAAGTCACCCGCCTTCATCATGCTCAGCACCTTGGCCAGACGGTTGGCAGCGATGAATGTGGTGGCCGTCTCGCCGCTCTCGGCAAAGTTGGCAAAGGCCACCTCCGCTCCGAACCACCTCGTGATCATCTGTCCCCAGCTGGCCCACGGCTCGTTGTCCTGGTCCACCACGGTGCTGTTGCCGCAGAGGAAGACGGTGGGCACGCTGTCATCGCGCTCGATGCGTAGGGCGGCACAGGCCGGGGCATCGCCGTTGACCTCGATGGTCAGGCGGTCATCGAAGTTCAGCTTGGTGAGTTCCCGCGGCTTCAGGCGCACGGAGCGCTTGTCATCAATCTGCGGCGAGTGTTTGTGCACGATGAACGAGACCTCCTTGAGTTCTCCCTTTTTCGTGGCCATGTTCTCCACGAAGAGGCGGCGGCTCTCGGCACGGATGGTGGTCACGGCAGCGCGGCGGGCACTGCCCACGAGGACGGTGACGCGGTAGTTGCCGTCGGGCACGCGAAGGCTGAAGAAATAGGGTGAAGGCTCATCCAGCTGCCGTGGCGAGGGGATGAGGTCGAAGCCGTAGTCCGTGGAAGCGGTGTAGCGAATAGCGGGCAGGACGGTAATGGCCTGTTCCGCGTCTGACACGGGGTGCTGACTTACCAGTTTCTGCGTCTTCTTGTCCGCAGTGAAACAGAAATACCATGATTGCGCCATCAAGGGCAATGTGAGCAGCGCAACGGCTGCAAGCATAAAGAATCTTTTCATAACGGTGCCAAAGATACAAAGGAATGTTGAAAGTGGAAAGTGGAAAGTGGAAAGTTGGGTAGAAAAAGAGAAAAAAGCACTCCCGAATACAAAAAAATGCGCACTTCCTTGGCAGTTTAATGGAAAAGCACTACCTTTGCGCCCGGTTTTGAGACAGAGACCTGCCGACATGGCTCAGTTGGTAGAGCAACGCATTCGTAATGCGTGGGTCCGGGGTTCGAGTCCCCGTGTCGGCTCCAACACAAAACAGACCGCAGATGCTTACCATGAGGAGTATCTGCTTTTTTATTGATGAAGAAGACGCACAAATACGTTCTCATTGCCGCATTGACCATCGTCGGCCTGATGGTGGGTGCCGCCCTGTGGTCTGTACGGGCCGTGATGCGTCCCGCTTTCGATCTCCAGGAAACAGCTTACGTTTATATCCGCCCTTCGACCACCGAGGCAGACGTCCTTGAGCAGTTGAAGACAGAGGGCCACGCCCGCTCACTCACAGGTTGGCGTCTGCTGCGCCTGGTCACGGACTTCAAGCCCCTCACGGGTCGCTATGCCATTCGGCCCGGGGATGCCATGCTGACGGTGCTGCGCCGACTGCGCAACGGCCAGCAGGAACCCGTGCGGCTGACATTGCCCAGCGTGCGCCGCCTGCAACGGCTGGCCGGGACGCTCTCGCAGAAGCTCATGCTGGATTCTGCAGAGGTGGCCAACGCTTTTGCCGACAGCAGCTTTGCCGCCGGGTGGGGCTACACGCTTCCTACCCTGCCCGCCTTGTTTATCCCCAACACCTATGAGGTGTTCTGGAATATTTCCCTGGACGCTTTCATGCAGCGGATGCAGCGCGAGAATGCCTCTTTCTGGGACAGCGAAGGGCGCAACGCCGCCGCCAAGAAGTTGGGAATGACGCATGAAGAGGTCATCACGCTGGCCAGTATCGTGGACGAGGAAACAGCCTACACACCCGAGAAGCCGCGTGTGGCGGGTGTCTATCTAAATCGCCTGCGCATCGGAATGCCCCTGCAAGCCGACCCCACCGTGAAGTTCGCCGTGGGCGATGACGGACTGCGCCGCATCCTCAACCAGCACCTGCGCATCCAAAGCCCCTATAATACCTATATATATAAAGGGCTGCCTCCAGGCCCCATCCGCATCCCAAGCATCTCCGGCATCGACGCCGTGCTGAAGGCGGAAAGCCACCCGTTCCTCTATTTCTGCGCAAAGGAGGATTTCAGCGGCAGTCACAACTTCGCCCGCACGTGGGCCGAACATCTGCAAAATGCCCGCCGCTACCAGCGCGCACTGAACGCCAGGGGAATAAGGTGACGAGGTGAAAGTTGAAAGTTGAAAGTTGAAAGTTGACAAGTTGACGAGTTAACGAGTTAACGAGTTGACGAGTTGACAAGTTGACGAGTTCTTCGAAGTGTCGAAGCGACCAAAGGTCGAGCGCTTGAAGGGTCAAGCGACCAAGGTCGAGCGGACAAGTTGACGAGTTGACACTTTCGAAGCCTGCGCAGCGCTTCGCAGAGAATTCGTGAAATTCGATAATAATTCTTCATATCAGAGGACAATAATTCGTTTAATTCGTGAAATTCGTGGTTTCAAGAAAAACTGTTTGCGGTATTCGGCACCTGCGTAGCGTGCCGCTGAAAATCCGTGAAATATCGAATAGAAATTAGAATCCATAAAAATCAGTGTAATCCGTGTAATCTGTGGTGAGATAAAATCCTTTCATGAGTC
>JAEEGL017225008.1_pt1 | contig 18614 bp, 2 predicted proteins | sample 9134231 | NCBI WGS metagenome assembly JAEEGL01 (sample SAMN16246548, study PRJNA631951) | gut metagenome | biome: gut microbiome; feature: rumen; material: fiber-attached | host: Bos | place: Iran: Karaj | collected 2018-10 | reverse complement strand
GACCCTAAAGTATATATAGCATTTAAAAGAGAAACTCCATATCAAAATATGCTTTATTTTCTTTTTATTTTATCTAATGAAATACAACCTTATTATCTAATTGAAAATAAAATAGGTAAGCATTTTGAAGGTTGTGGGATTTGTGAAATATGTAAAAAATATATAAGATACTTAAATAAAAGTTTTGATTATTTTGAATTTAATGAAAATGAAAATACGTATTTTATTAATAAAGAATTTTGCAAAAATCAAGATAGATTAATTAATATATTTTTTGATATATTATATAATGGTAAAAATAAATATTTTTACTTAATTAAGGAAATGATTTTACTTTATCAATCCAAAAAATTATTAGATAATATTTCTTATTTTTATATAAATCTTTCATTTTTGATTTTTTCCGAATTGAAAAATAATAATTATATTTTGGCCAGAAACTTACAAATTATTTTAGATGAAATTAATAAATCAAATAAATTACAAGATATTCATGCAGCACAAATAAAAGGAATTATTCTTTGTGATGATTTCCTAACTTTAGTTCATTCAACTTTAAAACAAATAAAAAATATATTAAAATCAGAGGAAAGTCAAGCCATTAAATTTTTGAAATTATCTGAATCATTAAATGAGATGAAAAATCCAAAATATAAGGAAATATTTTTTAGTAATAAACATGATAATGTTTCTAATTCAAGGAATATTATTTATGTTTGTTCCCTTTTATATGAAGAAATATTTAATACGATACTTAATAGTAATCAGGTTGCTTTAAGGGAAAATTATCAAATATTTGAAGATAATTTTATTAATAATGATAAAATTGAGAGAATAATTTCTTTATCATTAAATTTAGTAAATTGCTACTGCAAAATAGTCAGAGCAGGAAAAGATTTATATTGTTATAGAGATAACAATTTATTTGATTTAATTCCTTTGATATTTAAGGATTATTTACAAAAAGTATTTATAACAAAAATATCATCTCATTTTAATTCAAATATTCTTGATTCCAAAGAAAAATATAATGAAATCAGTAAAAACTTTAATAATCATTCTGATAGTTTTAATTTTGATAGTAAGAAAGAAAATAGAATTATAAAAAGAACAACTATGAAAAGAGATTCTTTACAAAAAAATATTAATAAAACAGAATATTTTGAATTTAAAATGATTATAAGTGAAAATATTTCATCCAAAATTTTTTATAGATTATTAATTTTAAAATTAACTCCTTTATTTAATTATGATTATAACAATTGCTTTATTTTATTGGATGGATCCTTCAAATTATATAAAAATACTATAATGACTATGCAAGAAATTAAAAATCAGGGAGAAATGGGACAAAGAATAATATCTGTATCAAAGCCTGAAATAGAATTTCCATCAGAAATTTATTCTATAACTTTCCAAAAATATTTAATAGAAATAGAAAAAAGGAATTTTAGATTAGTCAAAATTTTAGATTTTCCTTTATCTAAAAAAATAATTACAATATATACAATTGTTCCAAAAGATAAAGAAGATTTAAAAAATTAAAAAAGACTAGCTTTTATTCAAATGAAGCAATAAAATTTGGACATCAATTAAAACTCGAAAAAAAAACATCAAAAAAAATTCAATACTATTTCGAAGATACTGCAAGTGTAAAATCCCAACAAACTTCAACTAAAAATAATTTAAATTTTAATTCTGCATTCAATATAAAAGCAAAAAAAAAAGAAGATATATATAGAAATAGTAATTTATATATAATAGAGAATATTATATATATAATGATTCCTTTAATTATATTATTCACAATCATTCAAGTTATTCATTTAATGGATTTAAAAAAAGGAGATTTTAATAACGATTACTCTTTGATTTGCTTTAATGAATTTTATAAATTATATTTTCAAATTTTTTCATCGATTTTATCAATTACATGTATTAGATTTAATTCCAGCTGCATAAATATAATGTCCACGTATTCACAAAAAGTTCCTGGTTTAGATTATTATTTTAATTGCTCTCAATTTTTTTATGGCCAAAACCAAGTTTTACTGAAAAGTCTTTTAGATAAAAAAAGTAAATTAGTTGATATACATCAAAATATAGGAAAAAATAAGTATAAAGAAATATTTGAGCAACAAATTGAATATACAAGGATTAGCAAAATTTTTAAAGAAGATATAATTGATTTAAATTTAATGAAAGTAAATATAATTTTTAGCGAGGCAATATTAATTGCTATTAATTCTTTTCAATTAATCACAAATAATACTTTTACTGAATCAATTTATATTTTAAATAAGAAAGAAGAACCTTTTTTATATTTTGATAATTATGGGAACAATTCCAAAAATCTTTCAGACTTTCAAAAAGAATTATATGAAATGATTCTCAATATTTAAAAAATCAATAAAAAGATAATAATTAATAAATTCAATTTAAGATTTAATAATTTATATTACCTTATTTTTGCGAATAGAACGGGCAATTTTATCCCCAATCCCAATCCCCAATCCCCAATCCCCAATCCCCAGAAAATCTTTTAATTTATTAATGCGAAATATCATTGATTTATAAAGAATATATATTTTTATATTTATATAATTTTTATTAATTATATAATTATAAAAAATTATTTCATATTTATTTCCTACGACGATTAACTCTATTATATGCTTTATTGGAACCAGTATCTGAATCGGAATCTTTATCTTCCTCTGAATTATGAATATTTTCAGAATTATCACTCTCAGAATCTTCAAATATTGAGGGCCTTTTTGTTTTTGGTCTTCTACCTCCACTTGGTTTTTTGATACTTATATGTGGATTGCCATCACTTTCTTCATCAGGTCTATTAATAGATTTTTTATTTTCCAAAAATTTTTTTATATCTTTTTCAAAATCTTCATCTTTATTATCCGTCAAATAAAAATAAAGCCATAATATTTCCTTAATTTTTATATTTAAATATTTGAGTTCAATTAAATTTTTATTAAAAATATCTTCTTTAATATCTATATTTTTCCATAAATCTTTTTCTTTTAAATAATCTACTATATTTTTATTATTTTCTTTAATTTTATTTTCTTTATCTTTTTCTCTGTATAGTACTATACTTATAAATAATCTTAATGCATTTGCTAATAAATTTTTAGTAATAATTAAATCTTTTTTATTAAATATTTCATCTAATTTTTGTATGATTTTTTCATTGAAATATTTTTGATTTTGTTTTTTTCCATTTTTACCATCTTTATTATCATTATCAGAGATCTTTTCTTGATATTGTACAATATCTTCTTTTACATATTTAAATATTAATTTTAAATAAAAATCATAAATATTTGATATTTTATTAACAGTCAAATCATTTTTTTTTTCGAACATATCTTTAAATATTTTTAAATCATCTTTTATTTTTATATCATTATCAACTATATCTAAAATTTTGGTATTTTCGTCTATTTTATTATTTTCATCATCTTTTACTTTTATTAAATATTTTATAAAAATTGTAAAATTATTTATTATATTTTGATATTTTTCATGATCATCAGGATATTCTTTTATATATTCATAAATTATTACTTTATCATCATCATTTATATCAGTAGTTGTATATTTACTTTCAAAAGTACTAATTAAATTATCAATACTGTGACTGAATACCTCATTTTTGTATTTAAAATATATTAATTCTCCATTTATTAATTTTTTATTTTTTAATATTTTATTAGTCAGTTCGGATTCTATTAAATCTAAATCCAATTCAAATTCATTATAATTTTTATATTTTCCAGTATCTATTATTTTTCTATATGATGAATTGAAAATCAATTCAATAAAATTAATATTTTCAAATAAATCATCTGTGAATATTTCATTTTCTTTTATTTTTTGTATATTAATTTTTTTCATATAATTACTATTAAATATACCTTCTTGATATTTGATTTTTAATATATCTTTTAATTTATCATTTTGTTTCAGTTCAAATATTTTATAAATTTTTATATATGCCTTTCCATATTTATTATTATCATCTAAAACAAAATCACATAAATAATTTTTTTTACTTAATTTAATAACTCTTTTTGTTTCTTCATCCTTGAACTCATAGCTATTAAAAATATCAATAAAGTTTTTAAATAAATCTTCGTTATCCTTGTAAATATCATCATCTTTTATTGGAGTTTTTTCTGCATAATCTTTTGTAATTTGAAGAGAATATTTTTCATTTAAAAGATTTATTACTTTATTAAAAATAATCAAATCCTCTAATATATACTTTTCATCTTCATTTTTCTCTTTTTTTTTGAGTTTTTTAAATTCTAAATATTTTCTTATTATAGGATATTCACTTTTTCCCCTATGATCTAAAATATCTGCTATATAATTGTCATCTAGATAATCAGAATAATAAAAATATTCATAATATGGAAATTCATTTTCATAATCATCTTTATTATATAATTCTTTTAATAATGCAATGGCTGAAGTCTTATTTTGGCAATTTTCTTTTTCTTTTTTTTCAATTTCTTTTATTTTATTTTCTGCTTCTTCAATTTTTTCATTAATTATTGGGTTTAATTCATTATTTTCGAAATCTATAAGATCTCTATATTTATCGATACATTTTCGTTTATGTAATTTATTGAATAAATCTTTGAAAATTATATTCATAAATATATCTATTCTATTGATACCTTTATTCTCTAATTCCTTTTTTAATAAAATAAAGCATTCATTTATTGTATTAAACCATGACATTCTTTTATTATCTGGTAATTTTGGCAAATAATCATCGAAAATATCCTCATCTGTTAATAATTTTGCAAAAAATAAATGAGAATATAAAATATAATTTAACAATCTATAAGAGATTTGATCTAGATTTCTTATGATTTTATTGTTCTTTTTAAATTTATTTTCATCTATTTCATTTAATCCTTCTTCTTTTTCATTTAATGGAATTATATATGTTTTTTTAAAATCATCTCTAGTCATGTAATTTATTTTTGATAAAATTGTTCTATCTATACTTTTAATTTCTTTTTCATCATAAAATATCCTAAAATAATTGTCTCTTTTAACAGGCTCATAAACTAAACTTAATTTACTTTCATTATCATCTTTGCCTTTAATATATTTTGCTTTTGTCCCGATAAAACGATCACAATATGGACATTTTAAATCTTTTTCTTCATATCCAGGAAATCCAGAAGGAACCTTATGATAATATCCTTTATTTTCATCGCACAAACAAATATAACACCCTTCATTTGGATTTTTTTTAAAATGATTTTCAATTTTATTATACAATTCGTAATAAGATTCATTTCTTGTATCACTACCTGGATAAAATTTATTTTTTAAATAATTTACTTTATCTTTATTGTATAAAGTTGAAAAAATATAATCCCCACTTGCATTTTTTTGTGCTATTTCATTCAAACAATATCTATATCCATATAATATACAATCAATATTTATAGGATTAATTTCATATTTTTCTTTCAATTTTTTAAATTCTTCTGGATTAAATAAAAATTGAATTAATTTAAATAATTCATTATATTTTCCATCAGATTCTCCAAATAATGGCTTACAAATATTTTTGAAAAAATTTTTATAAATACTTGAAGATTCAAAGTCTTTTTTCTTTAAATTAGACAATATTAAATTTAATGATGCTATATAAAAATTATCAAATTTTAATTTATCATCTTCATCATATAATTCTTTGGGTTCAATCATATTTTCAAATCCATCATTTTTTAGTTTTATAAGTGCATCATATATATTCTCATAATTTTCATCGTCTGACGTCTGGGTTATCAAATTAATTTGTTCTTCGTCTGTTAGTTCGCTAAATTTATATTTATAACTATCTAAATTATATTTGTTTTTAATTTCTTTGTCAATTTGTCTATTATTTAGATTATAAATAATTTTATATATATAAATTTTAACAATGTCTAAATTTACATTATTATTAATGATTTGAATATTTTTTTTTTGAGTTTTATCATACTTTTTTATAAATATATAGCAATAAACTTTTATATAAGCTAAACATAATAATTTTATTATATATAAGTTTTTATTTTGTCCAATTTTCTCTTCTAAATATTTATTACAATCTATAAAAAAGTTTTTGGATTCTTCGTCTTCTAAAGATTTATTTTCTAAATAAATTAAACTATTTTTTTCAAAAAAATAAATCAAAGTTTCTTTTAATGCTAAATAATTTTGGTTATTTTTATTTTTTATATCTAAATTATCATTGAAACATTTTATTATAGGATCACTCTCCACTACATTTAATTTAAAATTTTTTAAGTCAATTTTATCATCTTTATTCAATAAATATGATTCCAATAATTTTTGAAAAATATCATTTGATTTTTTGATTATATTTTTATCTTTAATTAATAATTGAACTATAGTTTTATGATATTCAATATCATTTACTTTTTCAATTTCTTTCATATATATATATATTAATATATCATAATATCTACTATAATATTTTTCATTTTTCTCTTCATTTTTCAATATTTCATATATATTTTCAAAATTTATTCCTAAATTAATAATTTGACCAGATTTTATTCTAATAGCACTATCTCTTAAATTTTTTCTAATTTCTGTTATAGTATTGATATTGATACCTTTTTGATATTGATATTCAATAATTTGTATTAATTCATCAATAATATATATCTCATTTAAATCTAAAATTAAATCATAATCCAAATCTTTTAAAATCATATTTATTTTTTTTAATTGAGTACTATAATTTTGAATCATATCAATTCCTAATTTTATTTTATCAGATATTAAGCCTAAGCATATACCAGATAATAATAAATAAAAACATTCATTAACTTCTCTTGTATGCTCTCTATTTTTATCAACAGTATATTTAATTCCAATATTACTATCATAAATTATATCTTCAATAGTTTGATATAATACATTATCATTAGGAATAATTATCTTAGCCTGATCAAATATTTCTAATATACTTTTGATATAATCTTTGTTAGATTCAATCCATATAATCTTTTTTAAGATAATATTAATTTCCTCATCATCTTTTGATATATTATATTTATCCTCAGAATATCTTAAACTTAATAATAATTCAATAATTTTATTATTATTTTTAAAATCATTTTGAAAATCAATAACTTTATCAATATATTTATCTAAAAAAAAAGTAATATAATCTTCTATAATTAATGACGTCGATGATATACGATGTAAAATATCGGAATATTTTTTATCTTGAGTTATATAAACTTCAGCCATATTTAATAATCTAATTTCTTCATTTTGATATTTTAGTTTGATTTTATCTGAACTTAATTTTTTATCTGACTTGACTTCTCTTGTACCAATTTCAATATTAATAAACTCATTAGTAATATTTTTATTTAAATATTCAGATAAATTGTGGTAAAAATAAAAAAATCCTGGTATTTTATAATTCCACAAAAACTTAGGTTTAGGCTCAATTTTATTGTCTATTTTCAATTCTGACAAAAATTTATATATTATATCTCTAATTAAAACTTCACCTAATTTTTTAAATGATTCCTTATCATTATCTAATTCCATTAATGTTGTCAAAAAATTTTCATGTTCTGAATATTCAAGTACTTTCATTAGATTTTCATTAAATATTTTTTCTCTAATATAATCTAATAGATGAGATACAAGATCAATTGTATTTTTATTAATTGGTTTTTTTTTAAGTATAGTATCGATTAATCCCCCAATACCTCCTGTTGAAACTTTATCTTCATCTATTAAATCTTTTGCTTTGTTTATTAAAGCCTCTTTAATATATTTGTTTTCTTTCATTCCAATGAATTGTTTCAGTTTTATTAAATAATCTTCTCCTATTGGATTTTCTAAAATATTTATTTTGTTTTTTTCATTTATTTGTTTATGAACAAAATCTGACAAAGTATTTTTAAATTCTACTTCTTCATCTATTATTTTATTATTATTCATCATCAATTCTTTCATTTTTTTTGTTAATAAATCTGTTAATGTAATATTTAATGATGGAATTAAATTATCAATAAAAATTTGATTTATATCCTCATTTACGTTTGGAATTGTATAAATTCTATCTGTGTTTTCTTTATCTCCAATAAAACTTCTTTTTATATGAACTAAAAATATATAATTATATCCATCATTTTTAAAATAATTCATAATAAAATCACTTACAAACTGAATTTTATTTGAATTATATTGTTCAAAATCAATAACTATAATTTTATCATTTTGTTCTTCATTATTTTTATCATTATTAATAAATTCATCTATTTTAGTTTTTAATTGATTCTCTGTTCTAATTCCTGATATCAAAAATTCCTTTTCATGAATATCCCTTCCAATTTTATTAAATGTATATATAATTGAAATTTTATAATTATTTTTTTGTGCTTTTCTCCAAACTAATAACGCTTTTCTATATTCTTCAAAATTACAAAATCTTTTTTCTTTAAAATATTTTTTTTTTATCACATTATCATCTTTCAAATTGGCTATTATATCTTGTGGTAAAATTTTGCTTATTTTATTATATATTTTATCTTTTATTTCATCTATTTTTTCTTTATCTAATTTTTCAACTTCATCTTTTTTATCATCTTTTTCTATAGTAAAATTATAAACTAATCCTGCTATTTCTTCCTCAGTACAATTAATTAATAAATTTTTTAAATTATAATTAAATTTTTTATTATATATACTCTTTAAATTAATTTCTTTTATTATATCTCTTATTAATAATTTTTGGTAATTTTTTAATAAATCAATGAATATAATTTGCATTTTTTCAAATCTATTTAAAAAAGCCATATCAATTGAATTAACGAATTCTTTTTCAACTAAATTTATAATTCTAAATGAATCATTTACAGGAGTATCTTGGTCACTCAAATTTTCTAAACATATTCTAACGAATTTTTGTCCATCTATTATCTTATAATTCATATTATATAAATCATATAAATATGGCTGGATTTGATTCAAATTTTGTTCTATCAATATTCTATCAGGTTCTGATGCACAATCTTGAATTTCGTTTATTTTTTTGAATCTATATTCTTTATTATCATCATCTGGAAATGCACTACCATTCATAAATTTAACTTTATCTTTTTTTACTTCATTTTGAATTTTAATATTTTCAATAATTAAAGGTGTTAAATTTTGTTCTATTTCTAATAATAAATAACGACTATTATAATCTATGATATTATCATTAATACATCTATTTAAATCATATTTATTTATATTATTTTGATCTATCATATATATTATTTGATGTTCATCTCTTTTACATATTAAATTATATATATTTTTAAACAATTCCACTGAAGTAAATTTTAACCTATTTTTTTCATTAAATTTATCTCCTAGATATTCTACAATTCTATTTTTTATTTGATCTCTATCTCCTAAGTTAAATTTAAAACTTAAATCTATTTCATAATTTATACCTCCAAAATTTCTTTCTATATATTTTTCAATAATAGGTTTAATTTGTGCTTCATCATTTATATTTTCTAATGTTGAACCTTCTATTGCCACGGATTTTATTATACTATAAAAATCACGATTTCCATGGAATTCTGTCTTTATTTCTTTCTCTTTTTTTAAAATATTTTTAAATTCTGCTCGTAATTCAATTTCCCCAAAAGATTTTTTTTCATAATTATAATTTTCATTTTCTTCTAAAAATGATTTTAGTGCTTTTATTTTTTTCATGTAAATTACAAAACTTTTATATTCGGAATATGCATTTGAAAGTATTATAAAAATAATCATATTTTTTTGATCAATCAATTCAGGAGAAATATTTTTTACAATTCCTTTAGAAGTATTTATAAGTTCATCAATTATTTCTTCTAGATTTGGAACAGATAAAAATAAGGCTCTATTTATTTTAGCCGCATCTAAAGTATAATTACTTATACCTATAAAGCATATACCTTCATTAGTTCCATCATATTCAAGTTTATGATGTAATACTTTAAGAGGATTTTTTGGTGATTTATCAGCCAATCCTAATTCATCAAATAAAATCATATATATAGGCATTTTTTCATTTTTTTCTCTATTTTTTCTATCTTTTATTAATTTTTCTGTTTTTCTAAACAATTTTTCAACATCTTCAGGTGTATTAGATTTAGAACCTTGAAAATAAATTTGAATTATTTTTGGATATTGTTTAAAAAAATCATTTTTAGAATATTCTCCTCTCATTGCATTATATATTAATTTAGAACTTAAACTTTTACCTGTACCTGGTTTACCAACTATAATTAATGGTATCTGAGTAATAACGGATAAAAATAATAAAAATAGATTTTCTTTTAATAAATTATTTTCACCTATACCATCATCTAAATCTATTTGTTTTAATAAAAAATTTTCTTCTATACTTAAAAAATCACTAAATTCTTTTATTTCTTTTATTTCTTTTTCCTTTTCATCATCATTATTTTTATTTCTCTGAAATTTAATATCTTCATATAATGGCCTAAATTTTATTTTATCAATGAAATTAGTATTATCTTTTAATTCTTTTTGATCTTCAGCATAAGCATTTACTAATTGAAATAATATATTTTTCAAACGTCTATTAAAATCGCCTCTTTTTTTATTATTTATTATTCTTTTATAATAACATATATATAAAGAGCATATAATACTTTTAATTTTATATACTTTTTTTTGATCATCATTCATTTTATTTTTATCATATTTTTTAAGAAAACAATCTTTTTTGAGATAATAATCTTGGAAAAAATTAACACATCTTATAAATCTATTCATTTCCCTTAATGATACTACTGAAGGTTCAGGTATGGTTATAATATTGTTATCTTCATCCTTTCTTTCTTCACCAAAGGCTTCCCTTAAAAATTCATGACATTCAGATATTGCATCAGTAGTTAAACTATATAATTTTTTTTCAGATGTATGAAATAAATCACTTATAATACTTTCTATATATTTTTTTTCATCTTCTTTTGTTATTGAACCAAAACTATAAGTATAATATAATAATGATTGTGGTAATTCATTAACTTTATATACTAAATTGTCATCATCATTTTCTTCTTCATCATCTTCTACTGTTAAACCACATTTTTCTGTTGTATTTAGTTTTTTCCTATATGGATTACAAGCACCAATAAGTCTTATATTATCCTCTAATTTTTCTCCATTAAAAGTTCTATTAATAAATATTTCTGTTAAAAGAGTTAATGATGAACAAGTATTAATTTCATCAAAAAATACCCATTGTTCCTTTCTTTTTTCTTTTTTTTCATCTATATATTCTTGAGTTTTTGCTTTTTCATTCATTTTTCTCATTTCTTCACAAATTATTTCATCTGTAATTCCTGGATGTATCTTGATTTTTCCTACTAAATTTTTTCCATTATTTAAAATCTGATTTAATTTTTCTATTAAAGCAGTTTTACCACATCCTGTTTCACCCATAATAATAACTGGTACATCAGCTTGAATTCTAAAAATTAATAATATCATTTTTTTATAATTATCATCAGTTATTACATATCTATCATTTTTTTTATCTTTAGATTTGATTTTATCCTGATTTGTTGTTGTTGGTAAATCTAAAATAGAAATCAACGATTTTTTATCACCAACATCTTTATCTACTTCATTAGGTAAATTTAATAGTTGTTTTAATCTTTTTAGATAGAAAAATGTAGGGTTTGCTACTTCATTTATTGCTTCAATTACTAATTTATAGAAATCTTCTGAAACTTTCTCTCTATTAAATTCATAAATTTCCATAAATTGACGATTCTTTTTTTGAGATATTTTATATTCATCATATATTTCTTTAGTTTTTTCAAATGATTGTTTTGGGTCATTTCCTATTTTAAATGCTACTATATTAATCTCTTTATCAACACATTTTTTAATTAAATTAGTTAATTTTGGCCCTTCTTGAGGTAATGGATCTCCTTTTGTAAATTCTTCTCCATGAGCTCCATCATCTGCAATATGTATTATTAATTTAGTTCCTTCCCTCCATTTTATATCATTTAAAGCTAATCCATACCCTGAAACCCAATCGCCTCCGTATCCGAATCCTCCTTTCGTTTCAATAGTTGAAATATAATCTTTTAAGATTTCCATATTGTTTGTTAGTTGGAAAATTCCATTAGAATTTCTTTTGAGACGACTATCATCCTTTTTTTTTTCTTTAGCATATATTTCATCCCTATAAAACGAAACCCCAAAATTAAAATCCTTATCTTCATCCTTAAATATCTCTTTCAAATCATCAAAAATTTTAATTACTTGGCTATTTGCTGCATTAATTTCAGGTCTCATTGATCCAGTTGCATCTAATAAATAAAGTATATCAACTTCTTTTTTAATCTCTTTTTTTACATCTTTTTTTATACCTTGAGCTGTATCTCCAAGATCTATCAAATTAATTTTTTTTGTTTTTGAATCTATATAGAATAGTGTTTTAAATTCTTCATTTTCTAGATCATTTCTATATGCTTCTGAATATAATTTAAATTTATCGGTTCCATATATATTTTTTTTAATTAATAATTGTGCAAATCCTCCATTTGTAAAACATTTTGTAGATATAGCAAAATTTTTTATGCATTTTTCTGTTATATCCTTACCATAAGAATCCTTAAAAATTATTTTCCCATCCATCTTACTATACTGACTTATAAATAATTTTATAAAAGTTTGTATATGATGGAATGAATAATCTTTAATACCTATTATCGATTTTATGTAATCTTCTATTTCTTTATTTTCTTCATCTTCATTTTTGTTTGTAAATCCTAACATATTTTTAAATATATCTCTTATTTTTTTAGGTAATTTTAAATCTTCCATTTTAATATTAACTATATTTTTTTTATTACTTGATTTTAATTCTCCTAAAACAATATTTTCTATTTTAAAAAAATTTAATATTCCAACTTTTTCTAAATAATTTTCTCCTAAACAATTAGGAATTTCTATATAAATATTTAAATCTTTAGGAACAAAAATAATATCTTCATTATTGATATAAAATTTAGTTATAAGAAATGAAAATAAAAATTCATTTATTAAATATATTTCTTTAGATTCTGATAAATCTATATGAATAGCAATATCTTTATATTTAATAATATCTTTTTTATTTTTTTTTGTTGTAATTTTATTATCTTCTTCAATTTTTTCAAATAAACTAGATATTTTTTTATAAATAATATTTTTTGTTAATATTCCTCCTAATGGTAAATGATAATATTTCAAAGATTTTAACTTTATCATCTTTTGAATTTGATAACTTTTTCCTAAACCACATACATCAGAAGAAATAATTTTTATATTTTCGCATTCAAATGTAATTTTAGTAAATATGTCCAAAATACTATCATTAATGGTAAAATCTTTATCTTGTACATTGTAATCGTCAGAGCTCTCAACTTTTTCAAATTCTTTTGAATTAATATTTTCTAAACTATTATTTGAGATAAAACCACTTTCTCCACCTTTATTAACATTTTCATTGTCTAATTTTTTTCCTTTATATTTTTCTAATTCTTTTAAATTATTTTTAACTTCTTTCTTATTGTAAATAAAAACAATATATGAATTTAAATATATTTTAGTTTTTAATTTATCAACATTTTCCTTATTTTTACTTTTATATTTTTCAAGTTTAATAGATAATATTCTATCTATATAAGTATATATCTTACTATATTGAAAATCAGTTAATGATTCAATTATTTCAAATACAAATAATGTGTTATATTCACATAATATAGCTCTATATAAAAATGACTGTATTTCTTCTATGGATGTTTCTTTACTACAAATTAATAGGTTTTGTGATATAGGTAACTGCTCAATCCCTAATTTTTCTTTAAATAAACTTAAAATATATTCTTCCATTGATATTTTTTTACAAATGATAAAATCAAATCCTTTAAATTTATCTTCTTCTTTTATTAACATTTTTTTATAATGACTTTCTAAATCTAGTTTATTTTTATCAAACAAAGATGTAATATATTTTGTAATTCTATCAAATGATCCACTATTATAAAGTGAATAAAAATTATAATAATCTTCAGTTGGTGTAGTATTATCCATATCACCATCTTTTATTTCTTCATTATTATCTGTTATATTTAAAATATACCTTATTATTTCAGAAATTTCGCAATTACCACTAATATGCAATTGAATTTTTCTGAATATTTTTCCATACAAAAATCTCGAATATTTTTCTTCCTTATATACTTGATTTAATCTATTTTCAAAATCTATTTTTATATTAAATAAAAATTTTTTTATATCATCTTTATTTTCAACAATTTGACCATTTAAATAATAATCTATATTTGGATATTTTATATTAATCTTTATTATTCTAGGTATATTACATCCTTTTACTCTTAAAATTAGCATTTTATCATATATTTCTTCTAAATCAACAACTAAATTTTTAAAAAATTTTAATTTTTCACATTTTATTTCGAATAAATCCTTTTTTTTTGACATTCCTTCATCATTCTTATTATTTATATTACTATTAATAGGTCTAATATTAATTTGAGAACTTTTATTAATTAAATCATTAAGTTCTATTTTTTCAAATTTTCCATCTTTATAATAATTAAAATCTTCTTTATCCTCTCTGAATTCAAAATATGCTTCTTTAATGATATCATCTACATTTTTAACAATATTATCATCATCTTCTTCAGGATTACTTTCATCTAATTCTTTTATAGCTTCATAAATTTTCGAATAACTTATAAATTTATCAATTTTATCTTTATCTAATCCTTTGATAAATTGCAGTATTTCTTTTTCATTTTTATTCATTATTTTACGTAAAGTTTCTAAACATTCAATTGTATCTTCGATATTTTTAAGATTTAATCTTCTTTGAGTTGGATCTAATGATCCTTTTAATTTATCAATATTAGAATTATTTTTTATTTTTTTCAATAAAAATTCTAATGCTTCATCCTTTTGATAAAGTGAAGTGAATATATTATAATAATAGCTGTCAGATTCATAATCATAAATATTATCTTTCTGTAATTTTTCTAAAATACGTTTAATATCTATTAATTTCATATTTGATAAACCTTTTTTTTCTATATCTTCTGGTATAGTTAATTTTATAGATAAAAAATTTTCAAAGAAATATTTTATACTTTTTATATCAATTTCATATTTTTTACTTTTAAAAAAAATTTTTATATCTTTTATTAATTGTTCTGTTTTTATATCAAAATAATCTATCATTTGTTTAATGTATTTATCTGACTTATCTGCATTATATTTACTTAATTCATTTTTCATTTTATTAAATATTTCTTTATTATCTTCCATTATTTTATCTAAATCTTCATTTATTTGATCTTTATTAATTCCTTTATTTTCATACTTAATTTCATGATTTTTAAATGAATTTCTTATAATATTTAATATTTTTTCTCCTTTATTAAAACGTCCTTCTTCATCACCTTTAGTTTTCCCAAAAATAATTTTAAAAATCAATAAATTTTTAACATTATCAATCCTCTTTGCAAGACTTAAATATTTTTCTTCAAACTGAGTAATGGATTCTTTCGTTTTTTGATTATTAAATTCATCTATAGGCTTATCTTCTATATCTTTAATAATTTTTCCTATCTGATCTATTTGTTCTTTAAATTTAACTTTATGAAATATTGAAATAGATTTTTTTATAAAATTTAATTTATCAATATCTTTATTCATATTGTTTATCTTTTCAGTTAATTTATCATATTTTTCCTGAGCATTATATTCGTCTATAACAATTTTTATTAATCCTAATTTTTTAACAATTTCCGATTTTTTATTAATTTCTTTACTTTTAAGAAAATCTTCCAATTCGATTTTACTGAATGAATTACTATCTATATCTTTTCTTATTTCATCTAATGTTGTTTCAAATTCATCTCCTAAATCTTCTTTTGTCAATTTTGGCTTTTTATTTTGAGATCCATCTTCATTTTCATCTGACTTTGTTGTGTTCAGTTTTTCATTTAAATCACTTAATAATTTTATTTTCTTCTTTTCATGATTTGAAAAAAATTCCTTTTTTGTAAATTTGCATTTTTCAATAAAATCTTTTAAAAACTTTTTTTTATCAGAATAATTAGCTAAATTATCAATTACTTTTATAATATTATCAGCATCATCTATTTCTTTTATAAAATAATTAAAAATGAATTGTTTCATATCATTAAATTCCTCGCCTTTATTTATTTTTATCAATTCATTATATATTAATGATTTAATCTTATTATCTAATTTATCAATTTCGTTTTTCAAAAATCTACAACTGTTTCCAATTTTATTTTCCTTTTCATCTCCTTTTTTAAGGTCTTTTTTCTTATTTTCATCTAAGTATAACATATTAATGAATTCACAAATTATTTTAATATCTTTATTTAATTCTTCTTCACTTTTTTTCAATTCTATTTCATTTTTAATATAATCATATTTTTCTTCAAGTAAGACATAATAATCTTTCTTTTTATCTTTTATTTTTTCTACATTAATTAGTTTAATGACTATACCAAAAGTTCGGATATTATTTATTTTTGATATCATTTTAATAATATATTCTTTTATATTATTATTAAAGACTTCCTCAAATTTAAGTGCTCTGAAATCTTTAATAAATTGTTCTTTATTTTTAACTTCATCAAAATTTATGTAATCAAAAATGGAAGTATCTTTAAAATTTACATATTTTTTTTTATCGTCTTCATCTTCAATATTAAAATATGGGTTATATTTTTTAATCATTGCGAGTCTATTAGAATTTGTTTCTTTATTATTAGCTAAATATTCTTTAACATTTTTATTTAATATATATCCGAATTCATCTCTATCATAATATCTTTTTGCGTTACTTTGAATTGTTTTATACTCATCTTTTAGATCTTTTTCTAAATTTTTATCATTATACAAAAAATTTGTTAGCTCATAATATTTTTTAAATATTTTCCTTAATTTATAACAATTATCTATATTATCTTTATCAATAATTGTTTTATATTGACTTAATAGATATATCCAAAATTGATTTGTTAAATATATTAATAAGGCTTTATTATCTCTTGAATAATCAATAATTTTATTGATTAACTTTATTATTCTTGTTAATTCATTAATCTCTTTTTTATCTTCTTCATCTTCTACATCTTCATTTATATATTTTTTTTTTATAAGTTTTAACTCAGGTTTTATTTTAGTAGGCTTTGTGAAATAACTAATAATATCATCTCTATATTTATATATAACATCTAGAAATGTTACAATATCTTTTATATATTTTAATACTTTTTCAAATGTCTTAAGATCTTTATTGGCCATAACATATCCTATAAAGTCATAATAAAATTGAATATCTTGGTTTAATGGTTTTATGAAGTAATTATGAAATTTTATTAAAATTTTATATAGAATTTCAGAATTTTTTTGATACAACTCTTTTATATCATTTGAAAAATATTTATTTTTTAAGTCATAATAATATAAATAACATATTATAATTCCATAAAAATCTAATAATTCATATTTTTTAGTGTTAATAAATTTATCATCAGAAAAAATTTTATGAAAAGTTTCTAGATATTCAACTAAATTTTTATCAACTTTTGCATTTTCTAATACATCTATATTGTTAAAATATTTTAATAATTTTGGGCATAAATGATCATTTTCATAAACTTTAAGAAATAAATATATTAAAAGATTAAAATCTTTTTTCTTTTTATATAAGTGAATTGTTTCTTCATATAATTGCTCGTTCATTATTGTTTCTTTATTTTTTTCTAATGCATCTAAAAATATTTGTAGTTTATTATTATAAGATATTATATTTTGAGCAATATCTTCAGGTGGAAGATTATCAAAAAATTTGTGTCTTTTTAATAAATTAACATCATAAAGAAAATAATTTCCTTTAACAGGGAATAAAATACAATAAATATAATCTCCTATTTCATATTCAATTTTAACTTCTTTTTCATCTTTTATATTTAATTTAAAAACTTTATGTTTCATACAAGAATCATTTTCAATTTCAATTTCTTTTTCATCTATAATTTTTGGCCTTAATTTCGATATAAATTTTATTTTTTTATCGTTTTCTTTTTCATTGTCTTCTTTTTCTTTTGGTTCTGAAACTATAAAATAAATATCTATCGCTTCATTGTCCACTTGAATCTCAGTACAACCTTTAGGTTCAGTTATACTCATTTCTCTCTGATTTTAATGTTTATTAACTTGGATAAATAATAAATCAAAAATAGTTAATTGAAAAAATTAATTAATTGTTTAAAATTATTAATAAATTTAACCTAATATTCTAAAAAGATGGGTGATTGGGGATTTGGATTGGGGATTGGGGATTGGGGATTGGGCCCAATCCCCAATCACCCATCTTTTTAGAATATTAGGTTAAATTTATTAATAATTTTAAAAAATTAATTAATTTTTTCAATTAACTATTTTTTATTTAT
>JAEEGL016428735.1_pt1 | contig 18614 bp, 11 predicted proteins | sample 9134231 | NCBI WGS metagenome assembly JAEEGL01 (sample SAMN16246548, study PRJNA631951) | gut metagenome | biome: gut microbiome; feature: rumen; material: fiber-attached | host: Bos | place: Iran: Karaj | collected 2018-10 | reverse complement strand
TGTCAGTGAAAAGAATGACGGAGAGAAAGTCGGTATCTCCGACCTTGAAATCAAGACAATCAAATTCGCAGGCTTTGAGGATTCAGCTCAGAACGCAGTCGATGCCGAAACAGTTTCTTCCATGACGGCACAGCAGCTCGAAGATATTACCGCTGTTGTTCATGTAGAAGCAACCGCAAAAGATAACGGCATCGCACATGAAGGCTATACATCCCACGATTATTACGAGCCTGACGAGCCTGCTTATGTGGAAGGCAATGACATTGATGAAGCTGGTTCTGAGATTGTTGATTACATCGAAAACGCATTCAAGGAGTTCAGCATTGAACCGCTTGACAGCGATGTGACCGATGTGTCAGCTCCCGAATGGGATGTTGTCATGGAACGCGATGAAGAATATGCGAGAGCCGAACAGGAAGACCGTGCGTATGAGGCGTACAGAGAAAGACAAATGTTCGGCGATGATTATTAACAAAGGAGTGAACGAAACATGAAAGGCTGGGGAATCAAAGAAATTTTTTCCCAAAAGGCAAGAGAGGCACAGGAACGGCTTGAAGGATTGAAAGAAGAAGCTGCTCCGCGCAGTCCTCTCTCGCCGAATGAAATCGTGAAAAATGCAGTCAGCAGACTGGATGCTGAAACCGCAGGAACGAGCGAGGCGCAGTCCGTTACATATAAGCTCCGTGACGAGCTGTATAACGCAATCAAGAATGACCCTGCTGAATATCAGGGCGAGATTCTTCCGATGCTCAATCATCTTATCGCAGAAGCGACAAATGAAAGAATCCCGCCTGCGGAGCTTCTGGTTCAGTGGCTTACGGATTCTTACAAAGAACCGTTCGACAAAGACGGTCTTGTGAATGATGATGTTTCTCTGCTTTATGAAATGCGGCTTCGTTTCAATTCCAAAGACCGCCCGCCTATTCAGGAGATTCAGGAAGAAGATGAACCCTATTACGGTTCTGGGGAAGAACCCTCGCCGTTCCCGCAGAGCGAGGAAGAATTCTTGGCAAGCCTTGAAAATAACCCTGCTTTTCAGGAGTTTGAGCGCATGAGTGCCGAGTTTCATCCTGACGATGAAGTTCCGCCCCCGTTCTTTGACAGCGAGTTCGTTGCACCTGAAATGCCTGCTCCTGCCATGTCTGCTCCCCCGCCCCCTGTTCCGCCTCGCAACAATCCTGTATACGGAACGGCAAGACAGCAAGAACCGCCGAAGGAAAAGCCGAAAGCTCCGCCGAAGAAGCCTTCTGGGAAAAGCAGGGGTGATGATGACATTATTATCACTTCCGATATGCTGACAAGCCCCGTTCGGCAGACCTATGAAATCAAGCCTGAGTATCAGGAAGACATCGTTCACAAACTTTTCAGCCGTCTGAATCTTCCGAAAATCGAATACGAGCTGAAGAATTCCAATGTCCGTATCGAAGCAGGCGGTAATCTCCCTGCGGAAGTGATTCTGGAATCCAAAGACGGCAAGGAAACAAAAGTTCCGCTGAAAGAGAATGAACAGAATAGTCTTGAAACGGCGGTTGACGAATACGAGGCAAAAAAAGCAAAGGAGCTGGACTGACATGAATACAAACAGCGATTTTTACGAAGGGCTTTCTGAAAAGGATAAACAGAATTTCCTTGATACATACAGCAATCATCCGCTGCACGATTACATTGACTGGAAGGCATTTTATGAATCGGATGACGGCAATGAAATGAACTTTGTGAAGGCTCTCGGCAAAGAGCTGAACGAAAACGGCGACACCGTATATGTTCTGGAAAGAATCACCGAGAATGACGAGGACTATGAACTGGTCTTTGATACCACCGAAAACGAAATCCAGAAACGCCCGATTGAGAGGTGAGTGATATGGCGAATGATGCAAAAAATTATGCCTATCTTGTCTTTGTTGACGGTCAGAGAAATCATAACAAGTTCTATGAAATCACGGAAAACAAGGACGGCAGCATTGATGTTTCTTACGGCAGAGTGGACGGTAAAGCGATGCACCACCACTATTCCGCATGGGAAAAAGACTTCCATACTCTGAAATTTGAGAAAGAAGCAAAGGGATATTCCGATGTGACTGCGCTTCACATGGAAAAGGAAGTATCTTCCGATAGAAGCAAGGAACTCTCCTACGCTCCTGTTGAAGATGAAGTTGTGCAGAAGGCTCTTGAACGCATGATTGAGGCATCCAGAATGTTCATGGCAAGAAACTACACCGTTTCTGCAAAGGATGTTACGCCGAAGATGATTGAAGAAGCCGAAGCAGACCTGAAAAGGCTTTCCCAGATTGCAGAAAGCAGCAAGAATCAGCCTGTTGCACTTTACCGATTCAACGAAGTGCTGACAGAGCTGTTCACGGATGTTCCCCGTGCAATGAAGAAAGTCAGCGATTACATGGCACAGACTTCCGATGACTTTGACAAGATTATCGCCCGCGAGAATCAGATGCTTCAGAATTTGAAGTCTGCCGTACAAATGGCTGCTCCTGTTCCTATAAAGGACGGCGACAAGACACAGACCGTTCTTGAAGCCAGAGGACTGACGATGCGCCAGACCACTTTCAAAGAGGAAGACCGCATCATCGACCATCTTGGCAAGGATTATCAGGGCGATGTGGAGCGCAGATTTATCCGTGCTTTCGCTGTTGAGAATTTGTAGACCAGAGCAAATTATGAACAGTTCAAGAAAGACCACCATATTGATTCCAGAAGGGGAGTCAAGCTCTTTTATCACGGTTCTAAGGTTGAGAACTGGTATTCCATTATGTCTTCTGGTCTTTCGCTGAATCCGAACGCAAGAGTGACTGGAAAGATGTTCGGTCAAGGGCTTTATTTTGCTCCTGAATGCAGAAAAGCCCTGAATTACATGGATGTCAAGGGTTCGCGCTGGAATGACGGACAGGAAGAAACAGGCTACACTGCTATTTTTTCCGTTGCGCTCGGCAAGGTATATGAACCGAACCGTGTTCTGGGAAGTTCTTTCACGGCAGATGATTTGCCGAGAGGCTGCGACAGTGTGTTCGCAAGCAAGCACAATCCGAATCTGCATTTGCAGAATGATGAATACATTGTATATTCGCAGGATGCCTGCACTATCAAATACATGATGGAAATGTCGCATCATCATGTCCGCGACCTTGATTTCAGCATTGACCGTAAAGCTCTGCGAGACTCTTTCATGGAGCATACAGACGATATGACTGTTCTGAGTGGCGGTGAGCTAAGTGTACCGATTCAGGTGAGCGAAATGTCTGATTCGGCAAGAACAGAGCTTTTGTCTCATTTCAGCGATAAGGGTATTTCGGAACTGACCGTTGTAATTGACCCGAAAGCAGACCATATTCAGAACTTCACAGCTCCGCTTGCAGTGGATGCAGCGAAAGGCACACATGATTTTGCACAGGCGGTTCTGAAGCATGATTTTACAAAGGACGATTTGAAGTTCCTGCTCCGTGAAGTCAAAAAGAATTTTGCGGAAGGAAATTACGAATGGTCTTGCCTTACAAAACTTGCAGAATCCCTGCAAAAAGGCGATGTCATCAAAGCTCTGCATTCATCCGCACCCTCTCCCGCTCCGCCTGATGAAGAAAAAGAACAGAAAGCTGAAAAAGAAATCGCATGAAGGAGTGAATGAATCATGATTGATATTGCTGTTAAGGATATTTCTTATGCTTATGACAAAAACGGCGTTTCCTATACCGCTGCGCATGATGTGGCGGTATTGAAAGCCGAAGAAGCCTACATGGATGAACAGAACTTCTGCAAGGAAGAATATGAAACGATGCTTGCAGACGGCGACATCGGGGATATGGACGATTATCATGCGTATCTCGACCTTTCCCCTGAAGATGTGGACTATACCCTGCCCTTTGAACAGAACAAAGACCACCCGCAAATCTTGCAGGAAATTGAGAGCCTGACACAGAAGTTCATGGCGAACATCACGGATGTTCCCAGAGAAGCTGTTGTGCAGATTGATGAATCTCAGGTTGACAGCAAAGGCAAACCGAGTCAGGCTGCCGTTCTTGCTGCTTTGCAGCAGAAGTTTGACAAGGACGGCGTTTCCGTATCTGGATTCGATGCGAAGAAAACAGGCATCGCCGAGAAAAAGGACATTCTTACTCAGCAGGCGTATGAAAGCGTTGCGGATATGATGCAGTCGAAGGAGTATCAGGCATTCCTTTCGCTCCGTGCAACCATTCAAAAGTATTCGCACAATAACATCGCACTTATCTATGCACAGAAGCCTGATGCAAAAGCTGTCATGGGCTATAACGCATGGCAGAAGCTCGACAGACAAGTTCCGAAAGGTCAACATGGTCTTGCAATCTGGCAGCCCTGTACTGGTGAAAAGAAATCGGAAAAGGCGATTGATGCGTACATCGAAAAGCAGAAGGTTCTGTTCCCGTATTACTATGTCACGCAGCCTGACGGCTCTTGCCCGAAAGCTGAAAAGCTGAAGGAAAAGATGATGAAGGAGCTTCAGGAAAAAGGTGCTGCTACCGCTGATTACGGCTTCAAGCTCGGTACAACATTCGATATTTCCCAGACCGTTCCGATTGACCCGACAAAGGATAATCTTCAGGACATCATTAACCTGAATAAGCCTTTGCAGGGCGACCTTGCAAATTATGCAGAGGTTATAAAATCCATGCAGGATGCAGCGACCATTGTTCCGCTCTCCGTTTCTGCTCCGCAGGCAGGACAGTCTCAGCAAGAAGCTCTTTTCAACGCCCTGCTCTCCTATGCTGACAAGGTACTCTCCGATTCTCCCGATAAGGTCATCGGTATTAAGTCTGATACGCCTCTGACTGGTGATATGCACCAGATTGAAACAGTCATGACGGCATACATGATTGCAGAACATATCGGTATCGAAACGGGCGATAAGGCAGGACTGAAGCTCGCAGAGATTTTTGATAAGGGCTTGACGGAACAGGCTGTCACAATCGGCAAGCGCGAAATGTTCATGCAGGCGTTTGACCGTGCAGCGAAGCTCTCTGATATGTTCGTTAAGGAATTCGACAAATCTTTCGGCATTGACCTTGAAGCACAGCGGGATGCCGTTAGGCAGGCTGCCGAAGCGAAAAAGGCACAAATCGAAGCAGAACGCAAGGCGTACAAGGAATCTCATGTCAGATTCGGCAAAATACAAATGCTGATTGCCGACAGATGGACGGAAGGAAAGACCACCTACACAATCGGCAAGAACGAAGATACGAATAAATTCTTTGTTCGCACTGTGACAGGCGCAAAGGCTGAATACATCAAAAACGATGAAGGCAATCCTATGAGCTTTGCCTCTCAGCCTGACAGAAATACGGTCGAGGTTCTGCTTGCAAATCAGCATTCGGATAAGCAGGCATCCTCTCCCGCTCCTGCGAAGACGGATGCTCCTGATGCGGATGCAGATGACAAGAAAGCTCCAACAGACATTGACAGATAAGGAGAAAGAAAATGGCTGAACAAATCACAATTTCGCAGGAAGAATATGACCGCTTGCGCAGCGGACAGCAGGCACATGAAAAGCTGTTTGAAATCATCGAACAGCTTCAAAAACAGGTCGAAACCGTTCAGGCGCAAAACGCAGAAATGCACAAGCAAATGGAAACGGTTCAGCAGCAAATGGACGCATTTTCTCTGCATTTCGGCAGAATGTATGCTTCTCAGAGCATCGAAGAAACGCTTTCTGCAATGGCGGAACTCGGCACTTATGAAATGCAGGCTGCGGAATGTCATGTATACAGTGTAGATGCGTATAATTCTGATTCCATGTTCACGGTCGATGTGAACGGTGAGCGCAGTTATCTTCTTCCTGAAGCAGACAGCCTTCTGAAACAGGCTGTTGAGCAGCATCAGCCGTTCATTTTCAACGATATTCAAAGCCATGCCGAAGCCGAGCTGTTCACGCTCGGTGACGGCACATCGGCTCAGAGCCTTAACAGCCTGCTTATCGTTCCGCTTGAAGACCGCAACGGCGATGTCATCGGGCTTGCAGTCGCCAAAGGTAAGCAGGAAGGCTTTACGCAGGAAGATGTTGAGGCTTTCAACTTAAAAGACGGCAAAATCGGGAACACCTTTCGCATGGGGCTTGAAAACAAAGCCTTGCAGCAGAAAGCAACAACTGACCCGCTCACACATCTTCAGAACCGTGAGGGGATGAATCAGTTTATCAAACAGCAGGCACTTCCGCACATTCAGCACGGTGAGCCTGTTTCCGTTATGGTCTTTGACATTGATAAGTTCAAGACATTCAATGATACCTACGGTCACGAAATCGGCGATGAATGCTTAAAGCTCGTTGCCAATACACTCAAAGAGAATCTGCGGTCTTCCGATGACAGCAGTGTATTCCGTTGGGGCGGTGAGGAAATGGTTGTCATTGTGCCTGTTGATGAACAGCAGGCACGGGAAATTGCAAACAGGCTGCGCGAAGCTGTTCAGGATAATCCTCTGCCTCTTGCAAACAGCGGATATGCGCCAGTTACCGTTTCCTGTGGTATTGCGCAGTTTGAGACAAATTTGTCCTACGGCATCAGCAAGGGCAATGTCCTGAAGGAATTTGAGACAGCATTCAAAAAAGCTGACGATGCTTTGTATTTCGCAAAGGGAAACGGCAGAAATCAGGTATGTCAGTCTCAGACGATTGAAGATGTGTTCAAAGGCATTGATTTGTCAAAAGCCGTTGTTTCACAGGACAATCCTGAAAATATCTGGGAAAACGATGAAACGCTTGTTGCTTATTCCGATATTTCGCATTTCTCTGATGCCGTGCATGAAGAATATTCTAAAGTTTTGACAGCTTTTCTTGCCCGTGTTGAGGAAAAGGAACACACATCCGATATTTTCAAAAGTCTTGATAATGTCGGTGTCAACTTCGTTATCGACAGGAACGGCGTTTCTGCGGAACTGGAAGAATACGCATCTATCGGTGAAGAAAAAGGCGAGCGCGTTCCTGTTATGCTGACGGAAAACGAACAGTCTTCCGCTGCGGATGCTGTTGCGAATTATATGCAGGAACACGGAATGCCGATTCCCGATTTTTTGCAGGAGCTTGTTGCACCGCTGACACAGGAGCAGCAGGAAGTGCTGGATATAATGAATAAAGGAGAAGATTTTATGATGAACGGCGAATCTGGAACTGGAATGAATGAAGACACAAAGGTATTTTTCAACAGCACCGCAGAGGCTTTGGAAAGCATGATGGCGGTCATGGATTATGTTATCGACAAGAACGATAAAGGTCAGTACATGATTTTCGACCAGCAAACGGAAACTTATCTTGAAAACTATGACAATTCTGACGGCACATATTCTGGAAACACTTTCAAAAACGCGCAGGAAATCGTTGACCGTGTATGGACTGCAATCGAAGAACAGATTATTGAGAACATCCGTGATGCGATTGAGGATGTTCTTCCGAGCATCAGCCCTGCGAGATATGAAGAAGCAGGCTTGACTCCGCCTTCTGAAGTCCCTTCTGGTTCTGTGCAAGAAATTGATGCGCTTTTGAAAGCGGACTGGCTTCTGAAAAATGAAATGATTACCGCAGGCTATGATGCTGACATTAAATACATCGACCTTCTTGCCAATCACATCGAGGATGTCAACCTTGAACGGCTGTTCTCCGAAAAATGGTTCGGCTTTGTCATGGTGGATGACATTGACAGGGATGTTGCGCAGTATGACCCTGAAACAAAAATTCTGGATGTCAGAGTTGATGTGGCGGATGAACTTGTAACTGAGCTGCTCCGCTCCACTGATTTTGATTTCGGCAAACAGGAACAGGATGTCCGCAGCGGTTCTGTTTTAGATTTACCCGAAGCGGGCATTGAATACGCAGACCTTTATGCGATGTATCACGAGGACAACTCTCCTGATTCCTTCATGCTCTCCCTTCAAATGGCGGACGGTAATAAGCAGTATTTTTACAGCCATGCTGATACAGCAAAGGACGAACGCCCGATGGTTGTTGACGAGAATGTTAAAAATGCTATAAACAACGCTGTGACCGACCATTTCAGCGGAAAAGACCTCAGTGAAGTCTTTGCTGAAATTCACGAGGCTGAAACAGAGCATGAATAATGCACAGCATTTCTGACACGCACGCGCACCGCATTTGTGCAATCGTACAAAAATAACGGATATAAAGCAGAATATCGCCTATTTCTATTGACATTTTTTCGATTTTGTGATAAAGTGTTATGTAATAGGATTCGCTTTAGGCGATAGCATTTCCCAAAGAAATGCGAAACACACCGACTTGCGTGTGTCCGAGTCGTACATTTTTGTGCGCCAACTTGCTTTCGCAAGTGAGATTATAGTGAGCGTGAGTGAAGAAGATGCCGAAAAGCCTTGCAAGGGAGCAGAGAAACGGCTGAACGGAGTTCGTGTAAGCATCTGGAAACAACAATCGCATTTATGCAGCCCGACTGTGGTATGTAGCTATAATCGACTGCTGTATTCACGGTTTTTGAACCGTTTTAATAAAAATGCGGTAGCACCCTGACCTTATGTTTAATGGGAAGTCCGTAAATATCAGAAATTGACTGCGCTTCTTCTTGCTCCGCAGACAGTTTATAGATAATAAGGGCATCTCTATACAAGCTATGGAGATGTCCTTATTCTTTACCGATAAATAACGGATATATGCCAGAATAACCATATTTGAAAGGAAGATACGAATGACAAGACCTTTACCTCATTATCAGATGACTCCCCCTGACAGCGTGAACGCACCATACTTGGAAAAATCCAATATGTTCATGGCATGGCAGGCGGCGGCAATGAGACTTGAAACCTTCTGCGCGAGGGTTGAGGAATGGAATACAAAGTTCGATTGGTTCTTCAAGGAGAACGGCAAGCCTGTCGAAAGCAAGCCTATCGGCATTCAGCCGAAAGACCTGACTATCAGTTACAGTCAGGCAACAAACGCGCTTCGCATTGATGATGAAAAACATAATGTGCGCGTTACCTGTCATTACAATGTCTGGGATAACCAGCGCAACGAATATGTAGACCTTGCGTACTTCCGTCCGCTCGATGAAAAACGCCCTATGGGTGACGGCTATCTGTTCAAGAAGGGAGTAGGCAACGGCAGCTTCATCATTCAGTTTGATACAACTGGTGATGATTATTCTGAGCGCAGAAAGCACGGTGAGATTTCCTTTGAGCAGGACTGCATTGCTGGTGCGCTCTGCCGTGAGCTTATTGCCATGCACCGTGACGGAATCCTTATCGGAATCGGCAGAGTTCCCGCATACGAGGAAGAACTTATCGAGCGCAGCAACAACAAAGATGTGGAAAAGTAAAGGAGAATTACGATGAAATCAGATTTTCGTGTAAACAAAAGCCTGATGCAGCTCAACGAAGTTCTCTCCGAGCATGAACCCTATGCCGTTCTTGTTGTATCGACAACGGGCATGGATAACAAGGATTGTGACAAGCACTCTCCTACCCGTGTTCAGCTCGTGCAGTTTGAGTTCGACAGTGAGCTGAAGCAGTATACAGAATCTATCAGCTTCAACAAGCTCGTTGCTGCGGACATCGAAGCGGTGAATGCTGCAATCGCAAACAAAGAGGCGGGCGCATACGATGCGTTTGGAAACGCAGAGATTGATGCCGACAGCTACAAAGCACAGGTCGAAGACCCCAGCCTTGCTGCGAAAACGCCTGAAGACCAGCGCGTTCTTTCGCAGGAAGAATTCAAGAAGGTCTTTGAATATGCAATGACCGCAATCCAGCATGACGGCACAACGCTTCTTGTGAACGGCTTCGAGCATTCCCAGAAGTATCTTGCAAAAATCGGATGCGCAGACCAGCTCACCGAAATCGCAAGAGCTGGAAACACAATCGACCAGCCCGCTCTCAACGCAGAGTACCTGAGTTCTCACGGCATCACAGACAAGAAGTCTGTTCCGCTTGAAATGATTCGCAATGCGTTCATGCCTGAACCGAACATTCCCACAATTCTTGATGAAAACGGGCAGGAAGTTCCTGCCGAGCCTGACCCCCGCGAGGCAAAAGCAACTGCGTCTGAAAGAGTTCAGATTGTCAATCAGCTTGTGACTGCTTACGGCAGAGAACAGGGCATTCTGGAAAACGAGCATCTTGCTTATCTGCGCGAGCGGACGGAAAAACAGCGACAGGCAGCATCGGAAAGAGCAAAGCGCAGATATGACAACTCTCCTATCCAGCGCAAGGTTGCAACTCAGGTCGAAATGAATCTGATTGACAGGGATGCCGTTCTGGACGGTGATTCGCAGTACCAGAAGCTCATGGATGCACTTTCTGGCGAAAGCGGAAAGAAAGGCGTTGCATTCGTGCATATTGCAACAAGCGGTATGCAGAATCCCAGAGGAAGTGAAACAGGACTTCCGATGCAGCTCTTTGTCCGTGTTGTACCTGTGGATGAAGAAGGCAAAGGACTTGATGCTTCTAAGAGCAGCGGATTCAACTTCTACATGAATGTTCCGAAATCCGTTGTCCTTCAGGCTGAGAAGCAGGCGAAAGCAGGCAAGTTTGATGTTTTCAAGGATGCAGGCATTGACCCTGAACAATACAAGAGCGGTGTTATCACAATGCCGAACGGCAAGCAGTCGAAGGTGTATTCCGAAGCAGAATTCACAAAGATTGTCAGCACGCTCTTTTCTCCCGAAAAGATTGACCCTGAAAAATATGCAATCATCGCTCTGGGCGGAAAAGGCGAACAGGCATTTTTCCAGAAGGCTCTCGCCTCTATCTGCACGGACAGCATCGTGAATGCACCGACCATTGATGCGGTACAGGCGATTGCGGAATACGCCCTGCTTACGGTCGAAGGCAGAATCGAAGAAAATGTCCTCTTTGACAGCAAGACTGATGTAAAGGGCTTTGGCATCCGCGATGTTGCAGAAGCTCTCGGTAAAGAACTGAACGGAACGAGCGATAAGGTCAATGCTTTGTTCATGGCTGTTTCTGCAATGTATAACCAGTACCTTGAACTGACAAAGGAAGACCGTCAGCAAGAGGAAGAAGCTGAAAAGAAGTCTGTAAAGGCTGAAGAAAAAGCCGATGACTTCTTGGAAGTTGACGAAATCGAAGTTCCTATGGCGGAAGGCTTTGCAGAAGAAACCTCTGAGGGTGTTCCCGATGAAGGCGTTCCTGAAGCCGAAGAATCTGGATTCGAGGAATTTGACTTTGCTGACGAAGACGGCTTTGACGGCGAAACTTATTCCGAAGAACCGCAGGAAGAACAGCCGACCGAGCTTGATGCCCGCGAGCAGTTTGAATTTGACGGCATTGAAGAATTCTTCACCGCAGCAGAAGGCGGCAGCAAGAAAAACAAGGAAGAAGAAAGCCGAGAAGCCGAGTCGGATAACAAAGTGATTCCTTTGCGCCCGACCAGAAAAAAGGATGATGCTCCTGCGGAAAGACCTTCCAGAAGGATGCCTGAACCCAAACCGACTCTTGAACAGGTATCTTCCGATGTGCAGGCTCTTTATGCAATCATCGCAAAGCAGAGCGAACAGATTGCACAGCAGTCCGCAACCATTCAGAGACTTTCTGAAATTACTGCACAGCAGGCAGAACAGGCGAATACCAGAATGTTCGGCGTGCTTCAGCAGCAGAACGAGCTGATGAAAACGGTTGTGATGCAGAGCTTTCAGCAGGCACAGCACCGCCCCACTCCGAGCAGAATGAAGGCGGAGCAGAAAAAGTTTGAGGGCGATGTCATGGAACGCCTTGAACAAATCAAGGATGCAATCAGCGACATCTGCGGAGAAGTACCGCAGAAGGTGTCTGAATATCTGCACGAGGCAAACGCTTCTATTTCTGACGGTCAGCAGGAACTTGAAAGCCCTAAGAAAACAGCAGAGCCTAAACCCGTTGCTTGATAATATCACTGTCTTTCAGAGAGAGGACTCCCCTCTCTCTGAGTGACGGTTTGAAGGAGAACTGATTTTATGGCACAAGACAAACGCTGGGGCTTAGTACCGCCTTTTCGGTTTGATACCGATAAAATTGAACAGCTTATTTCATTTCCGCAGGCATTTGAACAGTATACAGGTCAGCGGTATGTCGAGAGAAAAAACATCAAATGCTTTGAGGCTGCAAACCACACAAACGGCGATAAAAAGCCTTCCATGCACTGCTACCCAGACCATTGCAGATGCTTTGCCTGTGGAAAGACCTATGACATTTACGGTCTTGCAGCAAGGTCAAGAGGGCTTGATGTCAAGCGGGATTTCAAAGCGGTGTGCGAAGCTCTCTGCGAGGATTTCGGACTTGATGTTTACGCCGTTTCCAACAAAGGTGAGCGGGATGCGATGATGGAGCAGCTTTTCCACAAAAAGGAAAAGCAGGAATACCGTGAATACTTCCCTCTCTCACAGAAAGAGCTTGAAGCCGTAGGGCTTTTTGATTCAAACGGCAGGCAGGAAGTGAAATATCCTGTAAATGCCGAAGATTACTACTGCTATTTCAACAACTGTCTTCCTGAAGAACTGCCAGAGCGTTTGAAAAAACGATGCACGGACGAAAACGGCAAGCCTGTCATGATTCAGGCAACGCACGGCGAATGTGTTGACATGGGGATTTTCCCCAGCTCATACAGTCAAGGCAAGGTCGAAAACGGTCATGATTATCTTCCTGTTCATCGCATACAGGATTTGTGGAAACAGGACAAGGCTCTTGCGGAAACAATGATTATGGACAAAGCCTATGAAATGGCGGAGCGAATCGACATTCTGACAGCCCGTTTGAGGCTTGAAATTTCCAATTATGAACAGACTCATGACATGAAAGCTGAAGCGGAATTTGCACAGGGTTATATTGATACAATCGGCAAATCCCGTCCGCAGCTCACAACATCACAAAAGGAAAGACTGACGGCATATTTTGACTATAAGAGCGACATTGTAAAACTGGAAACATACAGAGATATGCTTTGCGACATTGAGCGTGTGAGCGACAAAATCAACAGTCTGCTTATGCGAAGGGCGCAGCATGAATCGGAGCAGGAAAATGAAGCAGACAGATACGCTCCGCCGAACAACCTTCCCGAATAAGAGATAAACGGAGAAATGGAAAATGTATGCAGTAAACAGTAACGGGGAAACTGTTCAGACGAATGAGACAATTCATTTCATGAAGCCAGAAGCAAAACTGGAACACATGAAAATGTTTACGGATATTCTGAAAAGCAATTTTCCCGAAGATGTGGATTTTACTTATGCACATCAACCGCTTTATACGCACGATGCGGTCATCTTCTTCTGCCGTACACAGTTTTCATCGGCAAGCAAAATTGTCAATGAATCACTGGAATTTGAACGGCACTTAAATGAACCGCTCGAAAAACTTGACCTTATGCGGTCGCTTATTCAACGAAAAGAATCAGGGCGTATATGCTGGTACTGCCTGACGGTCGGTATGTTTCTTGTGGAGCGCAATCTGTATGACTGTCAGCCTATCAATATCAAGTATGTTGCACCTGTTCCTTATATGACATTCCTGCGTGAATTTCGTTCCAAAGAAATCACGCTGGAAGAATCCAAACGCAATCAGCTCTGTCGGAAATACGCATTGCTCGGCGGTCTTGATTTGGATGATATGGAAACACTGCTTTCCAAATCCTTTGAACGGGATTTCCAGAATGGAACATCCATGAAAGACCAGAAAATGCACCGCTTCTCTCTTGCATGGAAAAAGCAGAAAATCGGAACGAAGGGCGAAACAAGCAACATCGCTTCTATCTTCCTTGCCAATGTGCAGAAGAAACGCAAAGACTGCTATGTGAACTACCGTGAACTGAAAAACTTCTTTGTGAAGACCTACAAGCGGACAACAGGAATCCGTTATGACGGAAATCTTGTGACTGCCGTACTCCCGAACGGAGAAAAGGTCAGCATCTATCTGTACGGCACTGTGGAGCATCCGCAGTTTGTTATCGGCAGTCAGATGACAAGCAGTCTTTCAGACCTGAAAGAGCTGATTGACAAAGAAGCATACAAAGAAGAAGCAAGCTGGTTTATACAGAATGTTAAGCCATTTTTATAAAGGAGAATCGCTATGGGAGTAAAGGAAACACTTCATAAAGCTGGTACTGCTGCCACAAGCGCAGGCGCGACAACAGGCGAAGTCATTTCGATGCCGATTAAGTTTGTCGGCACTGCTGTCGGCAAGGTCGGTGAAAGCATTGCTGATGTCCTGCATCTGAAAGAAGCCCTGAAGAAGTTCTTTGAAGCACTGAAAGAGCTTATCGGTGGCAAGAAGGCACTTGCAGAACGCCTTGACGATATTGAAAACCAGATTATGCAGAACATCGACAACGGCAATTATACAAATGACCAGCTTCAGAAGCTCAATGAAACGGTCGCTTCTCTCGCAGGCAAGATGCGCAATATGTCGCCTGAAGCAATGGAAGCAACGGAACTTGAAGCTCTGGAAGAACTGGAAAAGCTCAGAGATTCCATGTACGGCGAGGGCAGGCTTGTTGATGCAAAAGCATACGAGCCGAACTTCATTGCAGCCCTGAAAACTCTGAGTGGACATGAGGACATGGACGATGCGGAGTTTAAGAAGTATTTTTCGGAAAACGCAAAACTCTATGATGACGGACACTTGAAGCCCGAAACAGAAATCGGCGAGGACGGCAAGGAACACAATAAGACCGCAGGCACATCTTCCATGCTGATTGAGCTTGACGGCAAGTGCTTTCAGGCTGAATTCAATGTCAGTGAAATTGAGCCGTCAGAGGAAGACCCTGAAATCAAAACGAGAAAATTCAAGCTGTCCGTATCAAATTACGAAGGCAGTTACAATAACGCGAAAGAACTTCTGGTAAAACCTGAACTTGGTGCGCATGAAACCATGATGCGCGAATTCCTGCTGCCGAGAGGCTTGCGCCGTGAGGAAGATTTCAGGCGGATTGATTTGAAGCGGCTCGAAAAAAGCTCTACCGCTTTCCGCGATTACAGCACAATTAAGAAGTTCTCTGAAAATGTCATTGAATCGCAGGACAGCAAAAACGAGTTCACTTATGACAGCAAGAACAACATCTTTGTTGCCAGAGACAAGGACACGGGCAATGCGCTTGTTTTCAAAATGGTGAAGCAGGAGCTTCAGATGATTACGCTCGATGCTACGAAAAGTCTGGATGAAATCGTTGCTACGGGCGGAAGTAAGGGCGAATACAGTTTTCGCGGCGGAAGTGAAAATGTCAGCGAACAGGCAACCTTCTCCTATGATGCAGGCAAAGGAATCACACGCTATTCTGTTGCGAGCATGGATGCAAACAAGTCTGCTCTGCTCTACACTCCGCAAGTTATGGAGTTCCTTTCTACAAAGGGCATCAACGGCAAAGACCTGATGCAAAGCCTGATTTCCGAATCCTCAAAGAATATAAAGGGATATTCCCGTGTTGACCGTGAGGGTATGGATAAGGTTGACAGAATGTATCAGGCACTCTATTCGACCATTGAGGCATCCGATACTTCTCTGAGTCCGAAAAACATCCGTGACAGCAGAAAATTCCGCAAGACTGGTGATAACGGTGCGGTGTATCTGTCCGTCAGCGACAAGGAAGGCAATACCATGTCCTTCTCGTTCAGTCAGGACGGTTCACCCTGCGATTTGAACTACAAGGCAAAGGACGGCAAGAAATTCCGCTTTGCACAGAACCTTATCACCAATCATTTCGGTGCGGATTACATTTCGATTCGGTACGAGGAACACTTTGCACAGCTTCTTTCCATTTGTCAGCAGGCATACAATCTGTATGCTGAAAATGAAGCTGCTATCAGCAGAAACATTGCCGAAGACAGCAAAGAAGCAAAGCAAGAGGCAGAGAAAATCGAAGCAACAACCTCACAGGCAAACGAACTGCGCAAGTGGTGCGATGCTCCCGCTTCTTCCGTTACGGACAACTATTACAGAAATGTGCCTTTGCTTCAGGCAAGCGCGAACTATGTCATTCAGAACAGACACCTTTCCGCAGCACAGATTCAGAGAACTTTCGCCGTAGATTACCGTATGGCAGAGAAAATCATCCAGAGGCTTGAACGGGATGGTCTTATCTCCAATGCGAACGGCAAGCTCTATCGTCTTGCCGTTGATTCGGATAAAATCGCAGAATGGAAACCGACTTCTTTTGCAGAGGAAAAGGATGAAGCTCCCGCGAAGGACGAGGCTTCTGCTCCTGAACTGACTCTCCCTGAACAGAAATGGATTTCTGATGTAACACGGCTTGTATATCCTGAAGACACGCTCGTTGCCGCCTGTGCAAACTTCGCAATGCAGAACGGTGAGGTCACACGGACACGAATTCAGCGGGAGTTCAAAATCGGCTGGAACAAGGCAAACGAAATCGCTGACCGTTTGGAAAAAGACGGTATCATCAGCAAAAGCGAGGGAGAAGTCAAGGAACTGCATCCGAACAGAGCTTTGATGACACCGAGCGTTCTTGCGGAAGAAAAGCATATTGAGTTCAAAAGCCTTCCGCTGTCGGATGCAAATATGCAAAAAGCCTTGAAGGGCATTCAGGAGCATCCTGAAAAGACTGAATTTGATAAAGCATCCCTGCTCTCCTACGGCGTTGAGGCATCCGCTGTGGCTGATGTCTATGATACCCTGCGAAATGAGGGCGCAATCAATACCGAATCCAGAAGTGGCATTCTTCAGGTAAAGGGAACATTTGATATGCAGAAGATTGAACAGCTTTTGAACACTGTTGAGGTCGAAGTTGTCAAGTCGGAAGATGTTCCCGAAACAAAGAATATGCTTGCTCTGGATGACGAATTTATCCAGTCCGCTCTCACCGCTGCGTTTGCAGTTTCAGGCGATGACAGCAAGGACGGCGCAGAAAAGCTGAAAGCGATTGAACAGTCCGTTCCTGAAGATGCACGGAACGAAGTCATGGAATCCTTGCATAAGCTCGGCGTGATTGACGGTGACGGTATCAACGGGGAAGTCCTGAAAGAAACGCTTGCAAAGCTCGGCGAAGAAATGAACAACGAAAGCAAGAATGATATGAACGATTTGGAGTGAAGATATTATGCAGATTACACTTGATGAAATGCTGAAAAGAGTACAGGATGCTGAATCCAGAACGGCAGAATCCCCTGAAACGCTTGCGATGCTGAAAGGCGTTGCAGACAATCTCGCAGACATGGCAAAGGACAGTGCAAAAATCACTGTCCTTACCGACTACGATGCAGACGGTCTGACTTCTGCGTATATCATCCAGAAGGCAATCCAGACACTCAATCCCGATTGCGAAGTGGATGTCAGACCGAATGACCGCAGGGGTTCTTACGGTCTGAGCGAAAAGGCACTGCAAAGCCCTGATTTCGGCAAGGATTTTGGTGACGGGCTTGTGATTCTGGATATGGGTTCTCCACAGATTCCGCTTCTGGAAAAGGCTTACGGTGAAGGGGCTATCGTATTAGACCATCACCTTGTCATGGATGCCGATACCAGAGATTTGATTCTGAACAAGTCCAATTACTGCAATCTTCATGTTATCAATGCCGATGACAGCCAGAACGCACAATACTGTACCGCAGGGCTTGCATACCGTGTCTATGAGCTTGCAGGCTGCAAGGAGCTTGCTGATGAAAAGCAGAACAATACCGTCCTTGCGATTGCAGCTATCGGAACGGCATCTGATATGGTCGATGTCCTTGACGAGCATTCCAATAACAGAGCAATTCTGAAAGCAGGCGTTGAAGTAGTTGACAACGCCACGCCTGAAAACTTTGACTTTGTTATCGGATATATCCTTTCAACGGTCAAAATCAGCGAGAACACAACCGCACACGAGCTTGCATTTAACGCAGGCGCATTCCTGAATGCAGGCGGGCGCATGAGTTCCGTGACGAACGAAAACGGCGCAGAGCGTACATTCAAGGCTCTTATTGCTCCCGATGACAAGGTTTCCACATTCAAGGAAATCGACAAACTCCAAACAATCAACCGTGACAGAGTTCGGCTTGTCGGCAATATCGTTTCTTCCCCTGAATATCAGGCACAGCTTATGCGGGAAAAATTCGGCGAACACCGCGATGCCAATATCGCCGTTGTTGTTCTTCCTGATAATACGCCCCACGCTTTCGCTGGTCTTGTGGCGGGCAAATTTGAAGAAGCTGCGGACAAGGCGGTTATCTGCCTCACACGGAACACGGAGACAGGCAATTACAGCGGTTCTGGTCGAAATCCTGAAAGCAATGCAACCTCTCTTATGGAGTTCATGCAAACGGCTCTGAATGATACGGGAATTGACATCAAGTACGGCGGTCACGCAGACGCGCTCGGCGTTTCCTTCCTGAAGGGCGAGGATTTTGACAAGTTCGTTTCTGCAATCGAATCAAACAGTCATCTGATGCAGAGAAAAGACAGGGATGAAGCCGTTACTATCCCGCTTTCTGAGTTCACGGATGAAACGGCGATTGATAAGGTCAAAGCTCTTGAACCGACTGGAATCGGCTTGCAGCTCCCTTGCGTTGAAATCAGCGGTACGGAAACATACCGAAACGGTTTGCACAAGTCTGGAAAAGACGAATGGAAAACCGTTCGCGTGAAGCAGGACGGCATTCAGTATGATGTTGCCGACTGGTCTTACAGTGAGCTTGCAT
>JAEEGL013984984.1_pt1 | contig 18615 bp, 16 predicted proteins | sample 9134231 | NCBI WGS metagenome assembly JAEEGL01 (sample SAMN16246548, study PRJNA631951) | gut metagenome | biome: gut microbiome; feature: rumen; material: fiber-attached | host: Bos | place: Iran: Karaj | collected 2018-10 | reverse complement strand
ATACTATAGCACACCTTTTCAGAAAGGTCAAGGACTTTTTTCAACTTTCCGAAAAAATATTTGAGCTCCCGGGCTTGGAGGCGCCGGGCTCTCAAGTGCCCGATTATTATATTCCTCACCCCCTGCTTTGTCAAGCCTTTTCTTGAGTTTTTGCGAAAACACAATCCATAGCGGTTCAAAGCAGTTTAAACCCCCAAATACGGCCTTGAGTAGTTCCTATATGTACATGCCATCGAGTAAAAAAGCGGCAGGCATCCGCCTGCCGCTTTTTTGCTCAAATTACATGCCGCCCTGCATCTGAGGGGGCTCCCACATCTCCGACTCTTCATGGAGGGTGATGTTATTGTCGTGGGCAAACTTCAGCATCTGCTCCTTCATCTTGTCCCAGGATCCCTTCTCTTTTGCTTCAAACGCCTGTTTCAGCACCGGCATACCTTCTCCCGCAGGTGCGCCGGGAGCTCCCATGCCTCTTCCGCCCTTCATCTTGATGAGCATGACTTCAGAGGGAATCTTTTTCAGTCCCAGGAAGCCGCTCTTTTCTTCAGCCGGCTGGAAAGTGATCGTGGTAATCTGATCCGCCCGGATGTCCATGGTCATGGCCTGTTTGTCAGCCATGCGGAGAACAAATTCTGTCTTGTCAAACAGTATGTCAGCTTTTGCCATTGTCGTGACGCCTCCAATCAAATGAAAATGCCGAATTACACTTCTATACTTACCTATTATATAGGATATACCAAATCAAGGCATTTGTCAAAGGTTGCTTTGTGCGACTATCCTCCGTTTATGCTTGAATGCTCCCTCGAAGCGATAAGAACGTGGTTGTTTTCTTCCCAGGTGTCTGGTATCATAGGATCAGAAGCTTAGCAGGAGGCGATGGCATGGATACAGCACAGCGGCTGCAGGCCAAACTCCCCGGAACGGATACCGGTATTATCTGCAAAAACAGTTTCTGTGACATATGTGCACCAGGCCCCCACTGTGGTGTGACCTGCTACGTCAAGGATGGGACTATTGTCAAGGTGGAAGGCACTGACGCGCACCCGGCAAACCACGGGAAGCTCTGTGCCAGAGGACTTGCCATGCGGGATTATATCTACCGGGCCGATCGGGTAAAAACACCCCTGCGGCGGGTTGGGCCTAAAGGCGAAGGCAAATTTGAGCCGATGACCTGGGAGGAAGCCCTTTCAGAAATCGCAGACCGGCTTAACCGGTTTAAATCAGAATCCGGTGCCTCCTCCGTAGCTTTTTATTCCGGTTACAACAAGTGGTACCGCCCTTTCCTGCAGCGACTTGCCTACAGCTTCGGCTCCGTGAACTACGGCAGTGAGTCCTCCTCCTGCTTCACCTCTACCATCCTGTCCTGGAAATGTGCCACTGGAGCGGAGATGGTTCAGCCGGACCTTGGTCGTGCCGGGGTGTTTCTGGGCTGGTGTGCCAACCCCGGTATTTCCAGTTATCTGATGAACATCGGCCTTCAGAAAAACCGAGAACGTGGCATGAAGGTCATTATTATAGACCCCCGTATCACCCCGGCTTCCCGGAACTGCGACCTGCATCTTCGAATCCGCCCAGGTACAGATGGTGCTCTTGCTCTGTGTCTTGGAAGAGAGCTGATTCACAACGGCTGGATTGACCAAGAGTATATTGATCAGCATGTCCATGGTTTTTCTGAATACTCCGAATACGTTGAAAAATACACACCGGAACGCACCGCAGAGATTACTGGGCTTTCCCCCGCTGATATCCGGCAGGCCGCCCGGCTCATTGGGCGAAATGCCCCGCTTGCCATCAATCCCTCCAATGCCTCTCTGGTTCACTTCAAGAACGGTATGCAGAACCACCGTGCGGTTATGGCTCTTTGCGCCCTGACAGGAAGTTATGACCGTCCCGGCGGCATGGTTCCCACTCCGCTGACCTACGCACACTCCATAGGAGGATTTGAGACGCTTGAGCCCCGGTTTTCTTCGGAAAACTATCCTGAAAACGCGCCGGTCCCAGTAGGCTGCGAGCGATATCCTCTGTGGGGAAAGCTAATTGGAGAAATGCAGGCCTGTGACCTGCATCGAGCCATCCTGACGAAGGACCCCTACCCTATTCGGGCTCTCTATGCCCACGGCATGAACTACCGGATGTTCCCGGACTCCCGCCGGATGGCCGAAGCTCTTGGCAAACTGGAATTCTTCGTGGATATGGACCTGTTTCTGACAGACAGTGCAAAGTATGCGGACATTGTTCTGCCGGCCTGTTCTTCACTGGAACGGGATGAGTTCAAGGTGTTCGGCGGCGGTTATGCACAGTATACACAGCCTGTGATTACACCTTTGTATCAATCCCGCCGGGACGATGACGTGATTATGGAGATAGCCCGGATGCTGCCGGTGGAGGATCCCCTGCTCTTGGGCAGCCGGGATGAGTGTCTGCGCTATATGCTACAAAATACACCTGTTGATTTGGATGCACTCCGCGCAGACCCGGATCTGCCGCATAAGATTGACGGCCTGGAAATCACACCGGTAAGCCGGCACCGCTTTGATACCCCCACGGGAAAGTTTGAGCTGTACTCCACCATTCTGGCAGATCTGAATGTTCCCGGGCTGGACCCTCTGCCCACCTATCGTTCCTCGGAGGACGAGGCAGATCCTGTAAAGTTTCCTCTGCTTCTTTCCACGGGTATCCGCATCCCCGGCGGGCTTCACTCACGACTCCATGACACCCCCGCGGCCAGATCCCTTCGACCGAAGCCCACAGCAGATCTGAGTCTTGAAGATGCTGAGGCGCTCGGAATCCGTCGGGGTGATCAGATCATTGTTCACACTCTCAACGGTTCTGTCACAGTGGAAGCCAATCCAACCGGTATCATGCCCACCGGAATGGTCTCCCTGTATCACGGATACCGGGAGGCGGACGCAAACAGTCTGCTGTCCTGGGATCATCGGGATCCATATTCCGGTTTCCCAGGGTACCGCTGTATCCGATGCCGGGTGGAAAAGGAGGCAGAAGTATGAGTCTCGTATTTGATGCTCGGCTGTGTACCGGCTGTCAGGCATGCCAGATGGCGTGTATGGATCAGAGGGACATCCGGCCTGCTGAGGGCCAGACGCCTCTGATACGGGTGGAGCCAGCAGAAGCGCCGGGCGTTTTCCGTGCGGTATGCTGTACCCAATGCGGAACCTGTATGGAAATGTGTCCGGCCGGATGTCTGCGGCAGGAGGGCAGCCTTGTTGTGCCGGCCGAGGCGCTGTGTCTTGGCTGCGGTATCTGCGCAGAGGCCTGTCCTGTCGGTGTGATCACCTTAAAATCAGGTATTATTCAAAAATGTGACGGCTGCGCCGGCAGGAGGATGGAGGGTCTTTCGCCCGCATGTGTGCACACATGCCCCACCGGAGCGCTGCAATGGGAGGATTGAATCATGGACTTTGATTTTACCACACTGAATACCGGCGGCGGAGTGCACCCCTTTGCTGCAGCACACGGCGTAACGGATCCGGAGATTATTTCCTATTCAGTAGCTGAAATGCGATTTGATCTTGCGCCGTGCATTACAGAGGCTATGCACCAGGTAGTGGATCTGGGCTGCTTCGGCTACGCGCCTCCGGATAAGAACCGTTATGATGCTGCAGTGACCACCTGGATGAAGAACCGCCATGACTGGGACGTTTGCCCGGAGTGGATGATCCAGAGCACAGGAGTTCTGAACACCATGGGAGCAGCTATCCGGGCCCTGACGGAGCCAGGGGACGGAATCATCCTTCAGCCTCCTGTGTATCAGAATTTTTTCGGACTGATCCGCAACAATGGCCGTGTAGTGGTGGAAAACCCGCTGGTACTCCGTGACGGCCGCTACACCATGGATTTCTCAGATCTTCGGGAAAAGGCAAAAAGTGCGAAAATGCTGATGCTCTGCTCTCCTCACAACCCCGTAGGCCGTGTCTGGTCCCAGGAAGAGCTGAGGGAGCTGGCGGAAATCTGTCTGGAATACGATCTCTGGGTACTGTCTGATGAGATTCATTTTGATCTTGATCACACTGGATCCCATCTTGTGCTGACCCAGGCCGCTCCGGAACTGAAGTCCCGAGCCCTCATTTGCACCGCACCGTCCAAGACCTTTAACCTGGCGGGATGTGCCATCAGCAACGCTGTATCTGAAGATGAGGACCTGCGGAGACAGGTTCAGACTGAACTGACCCACACCTGCGGGTTCTTTGTTAACACCTTTGGTTTTGCCGCCGCCACCGCCGCCTATGAGGCAGGCGGTGCCTGGCTGGATGCGCTGCTAGCGCAGCTGCAGAGGAACCGAGCAGTATTGAAAGAAGGGCTCCAGGTTCTGGTGCCGGGGGCAGAATTCACGCCGTTGGAAGGCACCTATCTCCAGTGGATAGATCTGCACTGTCTGGGACTGCCTCAAGAGGATCTGATGGAAAAGCTGAACAAGGCGCGAGTTTTTGTGGGCAGCGGGTCGGATTACGGCATCGGCGGTCAGGGACATATCCGGTTCAACCTGGCCTGCCCGGAAAAGTCGATCTGGCAGGCGTTGGAGCGTCTGAAAGGTGTACTAAGTTAATCAGCACGATATGCAAAGCAAGCGGGACCGCAAATGCGGTCCCGTTCTTTTTCTCCGTTCAGTGTGTTTCTTCATCCAGATATGCTTTGGATCCCGTAGCGCCGGTCTGGCCTTGGTACTTCCCGTTATAGGGATGATCTGCTGGTCTGTCCATCTGCGCAAGCACAAGCTGGCCCACGCGGCGGCCTGTCCGAAGCTCAATGGCGCAGCGGTTGGCATTGAATAGTTCCAGCGTAATCTCTCCCTGAAATCCCGGGTCCACCCAGCCTGCATTTTGAATGAACAAACCCATGCGGCCAAGAGAACTGCGTCCTTCCACAAAGGCAGTAAGATTATCCGGCAGAGAAACATATTCCATTGTTGTGGCCAGAACAAATTGCCCCGGAAGCAGCAGGTAGGTATCCGACTCAATGGCCTTATATCCGATCTGCTGGTCCATGCTGATAATCCCGGAGGCAGTGTCTTCCACCACGCTGAAAGTGCGTCCGAGACGGATGTCAACACTGGCAGGTTGGATCTGTTCCGCTTCCAGCGGTGTAATGCCGAGAATTCCATCCTCAAGCATCTTCCGGATGGTTTTGTCGGACAGGATCATTGATCTTCTCCTCCCCGCAGGAAGTCCCGCATCTGCTGCCAGTATTTCTCTCCATCGGTACGGCCCTGCCGATATCCCGCCCAGAGCTTCTCCTTGTCCCGCTCCAGCTTGCCGATGTCCAGTTCCGTCTCCGGCTCAATGAGGAAGATTTTCCCCTGATCCCGGAGCTCCGCCAGCCTTTTCCGCTCTGCGGCATACCGTTCCGGCTCTGTCAGCAGAAGCCTCTGGAGTTCCGGGTAGTCCTTGTACAGACGCCTGGTCAGATTCTCCATCACCGGGCGGACCGGCTGTTTCCGGTATTCAAGCCGACGAGTCAGGATCACTGCCACCCGGTCGTATTCAGGATGCTGATCCAGAAAACGCAGCGGAAGGTGAGGCCCTATGCCGCCGTCCAGATATTTGTGTTCCCCGATCTGCACTTTTCGGCATAGATATTGCATGGATGAAGACGCGGCCACCGCGGTCATTATGTCAGTCTCGCTGTCCCGGTCAAAATACTCCTGCTTTCCGGTTTCGCAGTTGGTGGCGGTCGCATAAAATTTGATGCCGCTGTGATAGAAGGTCTCCTCATCAAAAGGCAGAATGTCCTGCATCTCCCGGAGAATAAAGTCAAAACCCACAAGATTGTGCTCCCGGCGGAGCGCCTTTGTTCCCACATACCGGGGATCCATGCCATAAGACAGAACCACATCCCGGCAGCGGCCAGGCTGCTTAGCCACATAGCCAATCCCGTTGAGTGCTCCGGCAGACACCCCTACCACGCAGTCCGGATACACCTCGTGCTCCATGAATACATCCAGAATCCCAGAGGTATAAATACCCCGGTAGGAGCCGCCCTCCAGCATCATGACAGATTTCATTGCGTTCCCTCCATCCCTTCTGGGTTATCTAAAATATACCCCATCGTCCAGCGCGTGTCAATGTAGAGAGCCGGAGAGATCCGTATTCAGACCTCTCCGGCTGTATTATTTCCAGGGTAAAAATGCCCAACCCACGGCAAACACCAGCGCCGGCAGCAGGTTCGCCACCGGAATCTTCTTATCCCGAATCAAGTTTAGTCCAACACAGAAAATCAGAACAGAGCCCACCAGGCTCAGGTTCCCGCTGGCTTCCGGCGTCATCAGTGGCGCAATCAGGCGAGAAAGCAGGGTGATGACGCCCTGGAAGACTCCCACCGGAATCGCTGCAAAGATGCACCCTTTACCCTGTGAGGCCGCCATGATCATGATAATCAGAAAGTCAAGGATTGCCTTAGTCATCAGGGTGGTGTAGTCACCGTACAGGCCGTCCTGAATGGCACCCACCACCGCCATGGCGCCAATACATACTGTCAGAGAGGCTGAGACGAACCCGCCTACGAACCGGGAGTCCCCGTCGTTTCCTGTACGGCCACGGAGCCAGACACCAAACCGTTCCATTCTCCCGTCAAGATCCAGCAGGCCACCCACCAAGCCGCCAAGAGCGATACTGACGATCATCATCATAGTGCCGCTGGCCGTGACGACCCCATCCTCCACAACCAGCATTTTCGCCACAGAGCCTCCGATGCCCAGAAACATGACACTGATACCGCAGCCTGCCATGATTGTGTCCCGGACCCGCTGCCCCAGCCGGCTGCCAAAAAGAAGTCCGAGAATTCCTCCCAAAACAATTCCGATCACATTGATAATCGTTCCCAGTCCCGGCATGCTCTCACCTTTCTCTTTTCTTCATAGTTATTTCATTGTAAAGTTACCCCGGATCGTTTGCAAGTGCCCCCTCCTTTTTCGGGAAAATCCACAAGTTTTCGTTGCCAATCATGCTCAAATATGGTAAAGTTGTTTCGGAAGGAAGTGAGCATTTTGCCTACCACTTACGCACATTATCGGTTCGGCCGGGACGTCCTGGCAAAGCTGCCTCCGGAAACCCAGGCACTGATTTCCCGTCATCAGGATCTCTTTGATTTCGGTGTCCACGGACCGGATCTTCTGTTCTATTATAAACCTCTCATCAGGAACCACGTGAACCGCACCGGGTATCGTGATCATGAACGCACCGGGCGGGATTTCTTCACTGAGGCAGCGGGCAACGCCAATGCCGCACGGGACCGTGAAGCAGCTCTGAGCTATCTCTACGGAGTCCTGTGCCACTTTGCGCTGGACCGGTGCTGTCACCCGTATGTGGCAGAGAAGGAGCTTCAGGGTGTCAGCCACAGCACCATCGAATCGTCCTTCGACCGGTATCTTCTGATTCGGGACGGACTGGATCCGGTAACCCACAAGGTCACAGCGCACCTGCACCCCAGCCGGAAAAGCGCCGGTGTTATCGCGCTGTTCTACCCGTTCCTAACTGTGGAGGAGGTTTTCCAGGCTGAGAATCATATGCTGCTGTTCCTGAATGCCCTGATCGCCAAGGGCCCCAAACGGCGCGCCCTTCTTCGGGCAATGAATCTGGCAGATAAGGCACACCTCAGCGACCTGTTCATCCCATATGAACAGGTATCTGAATGCACAGACAGCGACAGGGCTCTCTACGGCCATTATCAGGAAGCTCTGGAGCTTTCCGGCGAACTGTTCCATGAGCTGAATGCCGTTCTCAATGGCACCGGCGATTTCGGTCCCGGTTTTGACCACACCTTCGGTGCGATTTAAGAGGAGGAAATACGATGTCGAAATTCAAGCTGACCAAGCGGGAAAAATCGTGGATTCTCTATGATGTGGGCAACTCAGCCTTCACCATGATGGTCTCCACACTGATTCCTATCTTCTTTAACGCGCTGGCTGGAGACGCGGGAATCTCCAGCACCAACTATCTGGCCGACTGGGGCTATGCGGGCTCCGTAGCGACACTGCTCACTGCCGTCATCGGTCCGGTATTCGGCACTATCGCTGACCGGAAGGACACGAAAAAGCGGGTATTTCTGGTTTCCCTGATACTTGGTGCCGCTGCGTGCATCCTCATGGGTTTTGCGTGGAGCTGGCTGGCATTCCTTGTGATCTATGTGCTCGCAAAGGTAAGCTATTCCTCCTCTCTGGTGTTCTATGATGCCATGCTGCCGGAAACCACCACAGAGGAGCGCATGGATAACGTCTCCTCCCAGGGCTACGCCTGGGGCTACATCGGCTCCTGTGTTCCGTTTATCCTCTGCGTTGTAGTTTATGTCATGAGTAATATGCTGAACCTGTTCTCCCTCCGGCTGTCCATGATTCTGGTGTTTCTGATCACAGCCGTCTGGTGGGTAGCCATGAGCATTCCTCTGCTCAAAACCTATCGGCAGGACCGTTATGTGGAAGCGCAGGGCAATCCTTTTGTTCAGAGTTTCAGGCAGTTGGGCAACACCTTCAAGAGCATCCGGCAGGAAAAGCATATTTTCCTGTTCCTGCTGGCATTTTTCTTCTTCATTGACGGCGTATATACCATTATCGACATGGCTGTGGCTTACGGCACAGCAGTGGGCCTTGACACCACCGGCCTGCTGATTGCCCTGCTGGTAACCCAGTTTGTGGCCTTCCCCTGTGCCATCATCTTCGGCAGGCTGGCAGCCAAATACGATACCGGGCGGCTCATCAAAATCTGCATCGTGGCCTACACCTGTATCACTGTCTTTGCTACCTTCCTGGCCCATCAATGGCAATTCTGGGTATTGGCCGTGTGCGTTGGCATGTTCCAGGGCGGCATTCAGGCACTGTCCCGGTCCTACTTCGGCAAAATCATCCCGGCAGAGAAATCCGGCGAATACTTCGGCCTCTACGACATCTGCGGCAAGGGTGCTGCTTTCATGGGGACGACCCTCATGGCAGCAGTAACCCAGATTACCGGCCGACAGAATATCGGAGTAGCTTCCATCGTATTGATCTTCCTGGCCGGCCTGCTGGTATTCACCCGGGCAGACCGGGAGTGCCGGACCGTAATGGAGAAATAAGCAGGCTAAAAGGCGGGCGGCTTCCATGGAGCCGCCCGCAAAATTTATTAAAAAGTTCACAGAAATCTTGCAGATTACTAAAGACAATTACGGTTCCATCTGCTATAATATGGCTTGCTGTCCAATTGGAACGGCAGGAAAGGATGTGTGCGCAATGCTGTGCCCGAACTGCGGGAAAGAGTTTGATGAAGAATATACGACATGCCCGGAATGTGGCTGGGAGGCTGTTTTGTCGGAGGGAGCTGCGGATCAGACTCTCTCAGAATCTCTGCCGGAGGACACTGTCTGTTCCCCGCTCCCTAATGAAACTGCGGCGGAAGACGCTGATCTGACTGAGGCGGCTGCGGATGCAGAAACATCTGTACAGGATGGGGATTCTTCGGAAGAGGAGTCTCCTGAAGAAAAATCCGAACCCGCGGAAGATATGGAGGAGACCTCCACGGAAAGTGACCCGACTCAGCCCTCTGAAGAGGCCGAAGAACCGAGTCTGGCTGTAGCGGCTGAAGAGCCGGTAAAGAAGAAGCGCTCTATTCTCCCCGTTGTACTTGGCGCCATCGTGGGCCTCCTGGTAATTATCGTAGTATGTCTGACGATCACGCTGACCACTTTGTCCAAGACTGGAAAGATGCCCGCCTTTGTGAATAACATTCAAAGCATCTTCCATCGGGAGCACTTTAAAGGGGATGCTGATGCCCTTCAAATCAAAAACCAGGACGGCGATGAAATCGCCACACTGAACAATGAGCAGTTTTCCTTCTATTACTGGGGAGAGGTCTACTATTTCCTGCAGAGCTCCGGCATGGCCTTCGATCCCTCACAGCCTCTGAGCGAGCAGGACTATGCGGAGGGAAAAACCTGGCAGGACTTCTTTATGGAGAATGCTGCAACCTCTGCCCTGCAGGTGGAGGCAATGAAAGCGGAAGCCGCTGCAGCAGGCTATGAAATGCCCGAAACCTATCAGGAGGAATACAATTCCATACTGGAATCCATGCCGGACTACGCCGCTCAGGCCGGCTTTACCGATGACCAGGGTAATGGCGATCTGCTCGCCTATGTGCAGGACTCCTATGGCGCAGGTGCCACTGTAGAAAGTTTCCAGCAGTATCTCTACGACTCTTACTACGTCACTGCCTATTCCGATCACCTCTATCAGGAGGTAACTGTGGATGATTCCGAACTGGATAGCTGGTACGATGAGAATCAGGAGATGTACGCGACCTACGGCATTCTGAAATCCGATCTGCCCAATGTCAATGTGCGCCACATCCTCATTGCTCCGGAAGCGGCCGCAGAGGACGCAACTGAAGCGGAGCTGCAGAAAGCAAAAGAGGAGGCACGGGAAGAGGCTGAGCGCATTCTCAAAGAGTGGGAAGACGGCGAGGCCACTGAAGAAAGCTTTGGAGACCTGGCTAACACCTATTCCACAGACGGCGGTTCCAATACCACTGGCGGTCTGTATGAGGATGTATATCCCGGCCAGATGGTTCCGACTTTCAACGACTGGTGCTTTGATGAAAGCCGGAAGGCCGGCGATACCGGCATTGTGGAGAGCGACTACGGATACCACATCATGTACTACGTCGGAGCTACGGAGAACTTCTACTGGAAGCAGGTGGCAGAGAGCGATCTTCACTACAAGCTCTATGATGAGTCCCTTCAGGCACTCACTGACAAATATGTCTCTGAGTTTGCTGACTCCTTTGCTCTGACGACGCCCACTGCTATCACCAAGTTGGCAGAATCTGCTGCTCCCGGAGAAGCGGATGGAACCACAATTCCTGCAGAAACAGACGAAGCTACGGCTCCTGAAGAAGCCGAAGGCTGAATCACAGAGTTAAAAGCGGACAGGCGTAACGCCTGTCCGCTTTTATGCTGTATGAATCCAGTATCAGTCGTGCATAGCTGCCACTTCGTCGAACTCCTGCTCGATGTCCTTCTGGGTCTGACCCATGTTCTTCTTGCTGGTAGCAAGGCTGACGATCACATTTACCACGATGGCAAACAGGAAAGCAGGCAGCAGCTCATAAATGTCGAGAATACCGCCCAGAGGCCGCACGCCGTACTTCCAGATAAATACCATGGCACCGCCGGCAATCATACCACAGATTGCTCCGTACTTGTTGCTCTTTTTCCAGAACAGGGCAAGCAGCATTACCGGGCCGAAGGCTGCGCCGAAGCCGCCCCAGGCGAAGGAAACAATGGTAAACACGCTGCCCTCTTTCCGAGCCCAGATTATCCCGATGATAGCGATAACGATGACTGTCAGCCGGGCAATGCGCATGGCGGCTTTATCAGAGAGCTTAATGCCCAGCGTATCACGGACAATGTCCTGCGACACACTGGAGGCAGCTGCCAGAAGCTGAGAGTCCGCCGTGGACATGGTCGCAGCCAGAATGCCTGCCATAATGACACCTGCCACAATAGCCGGGAACCAGCCATGGGTGGACAGCAGCTCCGCAATCTTGATGATGATCCTCTGGGAATCTTCAGCAGCCAGCTCCTCTACAGTGCCGCTGTGGATCATGGCATTACCCACGATACCGATCAATATCGCCACTCCCATGGAGATTACCACCCAAACGGAAGCCACCCGGCGGGATGTCCGGAGCTTCTTGGGCTCCTTGATAGCCATAAACCGCAGCAGGATGTGGGGCATACCAAAGTATCCCAGACCCCAGGCCAGAGTGGATGCAATCACCAGCGGACCGTAGGATGCCGCCGTTCCAAGTGCGGCGTCATATCCCTGAGTCAGATTCAGGTATCCGGGCATGGCCTGTGCGTTGGATACTACGGCATCCCATCCTCCCGCAGAATGGATTCCAAAGAACACAACCACCAGTAGTGCTACTGTCATGACGACAGACTGGATGAAGTCCGTAGTGGAAACCGCCAAAAAGCCGCCCAGCGTAGTATAGGCTACAATCACAACGGCAGAAACGACCATGGCAGTAAAGTAGTCCACGCCAAACAGGCTGGAGAACAATGTGCCACATGCGTTGAAGCCAGAGGCGGTATACGGAATAAAGAACACGATGATTACAAGCGCCGCGATAACAGACAGAACGTGTTTTTCGTCGTGATAGCGTCTTGAAAAGAAGTCCGGAATGGTCACTGCACCAATGCGCTGAGAATAGTGACGCACACGCTTGGCCACAAACAGCCAGTTGAGATATGTGCCTACTGCCAGTCCGACAGCCGTCCATGTGGCCTCCGGCAGTCCTGCCAGCAGCGCCACACCGGGCAGTCCCAGCAGCAGCCAGGAGCTCATGTCTGATGCCTCGGCACTCATCGCCGCCACCAGCGGCCCCAGCTTTCGGCCACCCAGGTAGAAGTCATCTGTTGATTTGTTTCGTCTGGAATACACGACGCCGATGGCAACAACTCCCACCAGATACACCGCAATTGCAACCAGAATCAGAATGTTTCTTGCAGTCATTACTTTACACCTTCCTTTGATTTGCAGGGCTTTATTATACAACAGCAGAATATAGACCGCAATACAGAATATAGTTTATACATTTTATCATATAAAAAACACCTGAACTCTCATTTATTATGAAAGTTCAGGCATAAAAAGCCAGACTATAGTCTATACTAAATATAGTTCTAGAATATTTACTTTTTTAAATATGACAAATACTTCGGCAATTGCTGTCCTGCATATTGACTAAGTGAATAGTTTCCGCCGCAAATACACCAGTCGTACATCAGTGCCCGCTCCTGTAGCGCATAGCTTCGGACCATCTCGTTAATCGAAATATCCTCCCGCAGTTCTCCACGCTGCTGCCCTTCCATACAGATCTCCCGCAGCAGACGGAAATAGAAGCGGTTGTGATCCATCAGGTGTTTCTCGCTGGCAGTAACCAGCTGAGTGGACAGGAGTCGGGCCAGCAGTTCCAGGGACACAGAATTCTCAATCATAAAGAACAGCGCCTGATTGAGGTAAATCAGCTTGTCAAAACTGTTCATATCTTCGGGCATGGTCTCCTTCAGAGCCTGGTATTTCTCATCAAACAGGGTGGATAACGAGGACAGTAACGCATCTTTTCCGGCAAAATAGTGGTAGAAGGACCCCTTGGACGTACCGGATCGCTCTACGATGTCATCCACCGTAGTGTCGTCGTAGCCGTTTTCATAGAACAGCTCCCAGGCTGCCGTAACTATCCTGCTGCGGGTATTTCGTGCGTTGCGCCGTGCCATGATCCGCACCTGCCTTTCTTCTGTATTATACGGTATCCAGGGAAAAAACACAAGCAAAAGGGCTCCCCAATGGGGAGCCCTTTTGCCCGTTCCGGGGAGTCCGGCCCGGAACGGGGGTGAAAGAAAGAAGGTAAACCAGCATTCGCCGGTGAGACGGGCATCTTCACGAAATCTTCACAATCGAAGTATATCACGCGGATTCTGTTCTGTCAACTATTCTGCTCCGCTTTTTGCAGTTTATCCTGCAAAAAAGCGGACAAAAACCGCCGCGGCGTCCGCAGCGGTTTTTATGTCATTGATAGGACGGATCCAAAGCGCATAACTCCTCATAGCTGTCGATCTCCACCAGACTGCCGTCGTTCATGGGGCGCACACCCAGTTGGTATTCCCCGGGATAGCAGGTCAGCGCCACATCGTCCCAGTAAATCTCCCGATTGCCGGATTCGTACTCCTGTTTCAGGTGTTTCCTGAGCCTGGCACCGTCCTCTTCAGACCAGAAGGAGACGCTGTGAAGCTCCCAGCCCCGTCTGCCTCCGGTGCGGCTGCAGGCGATGACAACATCGTTCTCCAGTGTCAGGAGCCACTCACTGGTTTCCTTCTCTGTCCAGTAGCAGCAGTAGCAGGACCGGTCAAACTCCGGTCGGAGAATCTCCGGATTCCGTATGATCTGATCCCCGTCCAGAATTATTGTATTCTCCAGATAAGCGCTGGCATAGTACAGCGAAGAAATATTGTTGGCCTTTGCATAGTCCGGGTTCTCAATCAGCGTCAAGCCGGGATACTGCTCCGGCAGGGTTGCAAACTGCTCCCTGCGGTAACCCACCACTACGTAGATTTCCGTGATTCCGTTTTCCCGCAGAGCTGTGATAATGGTATCAATCATCCGTCTGCCCCGCACCGGAACCAGCGGCTTGGGGGTTTGCTCCGTCACCGGACGCATTCGCTCTCCCATACCCGCGGCCAAGATGATAGCCCGTTCAGCATGATGCATCGTTTACTGAGCATCCTCCATGGTCTCCGCCGCAGTATCTTCTGCAGCATTGGCCAGGGGATCCACTGCGGCCTCCACGGTCTTCGCCAGGGGATCAACCGTATCTGCCAGGGGATCAACCGTATCTGTCACGTCGTCCACCGTCTCTGCTGCAGCGGCTTCATCCCGTTCTTTCTTGCCGAGGTTCTGGAAAAAAAGCTTGATCTTCCGGCGGAAGATGGCAATGGCAGCACCTGCTGCGATGAACAGTCCGGCAATCATGCTGATTACATAGCTCAGGGTACCGGGATCCAGGTAGGCAAAGGCAGATGCGGTAAAAAGCACCATCATCAGCAGTGCGAAATAGCTCAATCCCAGCATTCTCTTCAGGGTTTTCATATTACTTCCTCCTCATATTTCTTTGAAAAATGGCTACGGCCAGAATTACAACACTCAGTATGGCAATGAGTAGTCCTGCAGTCGTACTGATCATATGGCTGCGTGTTCCCGCGTTCAGATAGGCGAACGCATGCACAGGAAATTACACTGTGATCAGTAACGCAAAACCGTCTTTGCTCAGCATCGTTCCTGTTTCCATCATCGTTTTCCGGTAGTCAGCTCTTGTCCGCTTCGATATCCGCTATCCGCCGGACCAGATACCGGCCGGCTGCCTCGGCACCACGGCCGAGATTGTAGATCTCCCTCTTCTTGACGCTTTGGATGATGTCCCGGTATTTCTCCGGATGGGCCAACAGCTCAGCCGCCGCAGCCGCTGCCTGATTCAGCCCGTCAAGTTCCAGTTCGCCGCCCAGCTGCGCCCGGATACGGATGTCAAAAGGCACCACATCGATTCTGTCATATTCGGGATTCATGACTTTCATGGGCGTATTGATATACAGAACCGGCTTCAGTGTGGACAGTGCAAATTCATATCCAACGTTGGACCAGTCTGTCACCAGCAGATCTGCATTGTAGACCGTATCCGTTGAGGAGAAGTCCGTCTGGATTACAAAATCATCACTGATCCGGCTCTGATACCGCTGGATCAAAGCCTCCATCCGGTCGCCGTACAGACGAACATACTGGGGATGAGGCCGGATGATAATCCGGCAATCCAGCCTCGAGAACTGTTCCACCAGGGTGTCAATGCAGGAGTCAAGAATGTTGTCCTGCTGCCAGGACGGGCCGATGAGAATTGTCTTCTTCTCATTTACGGTATGCTCCGCGCGCTCCCACGCCTCAGTCATTTCATCCAGCAGACCGTAGCCTACCTTTACACATCGTCTGGGCTTCAGCCCGTACAGTTTCTCAATTGCCCGGGCTTCCTCCATCTGATGTGGGCCCACACAGAACAGCGTATCAAAGTGATCCAGTGCATGGGTCCTGAGTGTCAGGTTGTCGGAGCTGACACCGTGATCCGTATAAATATATTCAATATCCTTCCGGACAAGGCTTCGCTTGATATGATATGTCTCCAGATCCGGCATGGTCATGACTACCATATCCGCATCCATCTTCATCATCAGGGTGATGAGCTTCATCTCACCGATGTAGTAACCCACCAGCCTCGGCTCTCCCATTGAGAAAACCGGATCTTCCGGGTCGGATGTGATATAGTGAATGGTGGCATCGGAGTTCCGGAGTACATACTCAATCATGCCCCGGAAGTACTTGTAAAAACCGCCGCCTTCGCTGTAAAACACCAACCGTTTAGGATTCTTACCCTTCAGGAATCGGTCATAGTCTGCTTTTTCCTTCTGCTTATATGGCTCAAGTTTTTTCTTCTGGACAGCCTCCCGGGCTCTGATCTCCTGAAGATCCCTCTTGCTCTCCTCCAGAGCTTCGTAGTCGATAAACTTTTTAGGCGGATAGAGGAGGTTCATCAGATAGAGGTTTCCAATGGCAAAGATGTTGCTGACAATCCAGTAGATTCCCACACCGGCGGGTACCAGGAACGTAAAATAGGTGGAAAATGCAACCGTGAACAGGCTCACACCCCACTGGCTCCAGAAGCTCTGCTCCCGTTGGAGCACGTTGTCCCGGTTCTGCGCCCAGCACAGCGCGAATGTGGAAAGGCAGGAGAAAACCGGCACCAGTCCCAGAAGAGAAAACAACTGTGTTAACTTCGGCACCGTTCCCAGCTCGATTCCGAGAAAGTGCATATCCACTGTCCGGGTCTGTGCTATGATCGCTTCCATATCGGCCCCGGGCAGGTTCAGTCCGAGGAAGTATTCCTGATTGGCCGTATCGGCAATCATTTTCATGGCCTTGAGCTGGGCACCGCTGCCCAGATGCTCCACCCCGGCCAGCTGGGTGGCAGCGTCCACCAACTGCCTGCATATGTCCGGAGATATCCGGAGCAGATGCTGCATGGGGTTGTAGATCACCTGTATCAGCCCCAGTACCAGCAGGATCTGGATCAACATGGGTACCATGCCAAGCAGGGGGCTGTATCGCTCCTGCTTATAAAGGACCATGGTCTCATCGGTGATGGCGTCCTTGTCTCCGTAATGGGTTGCGGTGATCCTGTTGATCGCCGGCTGGAGCCGAATCATTTTGATGGAATTCTTCTGCACCACGATGGACAGCGGCATCAAGATAATCTTGCTGAAAAACGTAAACAGCAGGATGGCGATCCCGTAGTCCCGGACAAGCCGATAGCATAGATACATAACCCATCCCAACGGCGTTCCGATGTAGGTGTTGATAAAGGACATATGCTTAGTTCTCTTCTTTCGCGTTGTAATACTCAGGCAGTATGTATCCGGTTTTGGGCGGTATGGTCCCAAGCGATGTGCCGAAGGCCGCATCAATGGTCCTGCGGGTTGCGTTGATTGCCGTATCCCCTTCGATATCGAGGAGCTTGCCGGGAATATATACGCAGCAAAGCATGTTCTGCATCACGGGGGACTCCTCCGCTGCATCAAAGCGGGGCCCGCCGAACTGCTCTACCATATGCAGGCTCACCCGGACACCGTGATCGCTCATCAGCAGAATCACAGCCTCCGGATCCTTGGACTGTATGTTATCCACGGTCTCCAGAATTACCGTGTTGATGTACTGCAGTTGTCCGGGGTACAGTGTCTGGTCCTTCCAGTTCCAGCCGGTGGACAGATCGCGGACGCTGCCGTCCGCATTGTACACAAATGGTGCATGTGGACACTGGATATACGCCAGGGTCAGGGTGGGGCCATCGGTCTCGTTGACACAGTTCTTCAGTTCAGACAGCGCGTTCTCCAGTGGCTCCCTGTAGTTGTCCCGGTAGTTCCGGAACATCCACAGAGTAATCTGATCCCGGATCCAGGGAAGCTTGCAGTAAATGCTGTTGTTAAACAGGTATTCCGTGATATTGTCCTCGGTCTGACCGGAGGTCAGCTCCCGTCCCTTCACCCGCAGAAATGCCCGGTGATTGACCAGGTTGATCTGGTATCCATTCTGCCGGAATATCCTGGCCAGAAGCGGATTCTCCAGATAGGAACGGCGAACCTTTTCAGGCATATCATCTTCCGCCACATAGTCCATGCACAGCATGTTCGGCACCAGGGTATCCGTCCAGAGCGTCTCCCCGTTCCGGGAGGTTCTGGACACAGAAAAGCCCCTGGCTTCCAGCTCTTCATAGAACGCGCTGTTGTCAAAGCCGTAATAGTACAGCAGGTTTTCCTCCCCGCCGTATTCATCAAAGAGCAGGTAGTAGACGTTTCTTTTTTCCCCGTTCAGTTTAATCTCTGCACTCTCGTCCGACGAGAGGTCATTATAGGATGCTGCCTGAATCAGCTTCGGCACAGCCATGATCGCGCTCATCACAGTCAGGACCCCGAACGTCAGAGCGATGATGCCGCAAAGAGCAGTGAGTCTCGGTTTCTTCCGGAGCATCAGCACCAGAAGCAGGAACAGAATCAGGCAGATCAGCACCAGCAGATATCGTGAATACAGCCAGGGCACTTTCCGTTCAACAGCATCGGCAATCATCGTAAAGTTGATGACCACAAGCATTGTCAGGCAGCTCATCACCGCTGCCCTGCTGAGGTTCCTCAGAATCAGGCCATATACCGCCAGCACAGCAAGCGCCGTTGCCAGAAACAGCAGGAAAAACGGGACCATATCCATTACTCTGGCCTCTCCCGCGTTTCTGGAGAACAGGAATACACACGGGTACATGCATGTGAAGACAATGGCAAGCAGGCAAGGGAGCCAGCTCCCCCTGTGTTTGGTCTTCTGTTCCATGTTCCGTCTCCTCCCCGTATTCGGAAACAGCATTGTCAGTCCATTTTCCAATGAATCCGCCAGTGTCCCGGATTTAGGCTGTATCTTATTTATTTTATCATATTTCCCATATAATTCAACCGCCAATTTCCTGCTCAGACGGCATATCCCAGGGCATGGGGTCT
>JAEEGL013920244.1_pt1 | contig 18615 bp, 31 predicted proteins | sample 9134231 | NCBI WGS metagenome assembly JAEEGL01 (sample SAMN16246548, study PRJNA631951) | gut metagenome | biome: gut microbiome; feature: rumen; material: fiber-attached | host: Bos | place: Iran: Karaj | collected 2018-10 | reverse complement strand
TCTGCATTTGCATTAGAAATTGTTCTATATGTTTCCATTAATGTAGCATAAAAATTCTTTGCAGCTAAATATTTAGCTTTTTTATCAATTACATCTTGATCAAAAATTTCAGTATAATAATCAAGAACTCGTAACTAAAAACTAATTTCTGCTACAACACCATTTCCAATAGAAATAGAATAAATAGTTTGCTTTAAATTATCATATGTTATTTCTTTTTCTACTAATAGATCTAAATTTACATCATATTCTTTTATATAATAAACATGATCATATTCAATATCTCTTGACGATGGCACTCTTCCAATAACATAGAAATTATTATTTTCATCTTTTTCAAATAAATCAAATTTAGGATTTTTTAATTTTATTAAATTATTTTTTGAGAAAAATCCCATATGATGATAGTCTTGATTATGATTAGGAACATCATCATTATATATAGATTCTACAACAGGATAATTTATAAAAGGCCCATCTTTAACCTGACGAATTATGCCCTAAAAAGATGTTCCATCTGTATGTGTAGGAATTCTAATTTTTGCAATTTTTTTACTAAAATTATCATAACTATATGAACCATTACCATTTACTATAATCTTTGTAGGTTCATCTTCTTCATGATTTAAAAATGTTAAATATATAGTTTCACCAGGCATATTTTCAAAAGTTATTCTTCCTATACCTTTTGGATAAGTTAAAACTATATCTTCATTTCGATCATACTAAGATAAATCATGATCTAATGAATTTGTTTCTCCAGAATAAGAATAATTGTTAGCTTCTTCACTGTTGTTACCATAATAAATATTATTGTTTTCATCTATAAATAATTCATAATCATAAAAAATACTATCAAAAAGTTCTTCTTCCGCCGCAGGTTGCTAATTATAATTTTTATATAAAATTTGTTGTATTTCTTCTTGACTTTTATTTTTCCAAATTGTTTGTTTATTTTCTGCTATCTCTTCTTGATTTAAAATATTTTTTTCATAGATCATATGAGCATTATGAGCAGAAGGTCCAGAAGTCTATAATAAAGCTCCATTAGTATCTCTTGATAATCTAATAACAGGAGTATAATGATAATTAATATGTACTGTTGGATCATAATCAGATTTTTGCCAAGTTTTATAATATGGATCATAATAACAAGAAGATATATTTAAATCTGAAATTTCATTAATTGGAACCCACATGCCGTCAGAAGGTCTTTTTGCCATAACCTAAAAAATACAAAATGGATCAAGTAATTCAATTCTCTATAAATGTTCAATAGGATGAGGATATTTATAAGGAGAAGCAGATACCATTAAAACCTAATCATTAGGTTCATAATATTCTTCATAATAAGTAACATTTGGTTTATAAATACCAGTATGAGTATATGCGCCATTCACTTTAATAAAGAAATTCATAAAATTTTCTTCATTAACTACTGGGGTTGCTTTATAATAAGTCTATGAAGCATTATATGAAGAACCTGTATCTAATACATAACTAGTACCACTTTTTATGTAATATGTTTTTGTAGTCCAATCTTCTGGTTTGTCAAAAAACATTTTATCATAAAGAGGTTTAACTTCTCTATATACCAATCTCTATGATTTTTTTGTAATTTTATTACTATATGCCCCATATACATCATTAGTATTAGTTTTCTTTTCAAAAGCATAAACAGGAATAATTTCTCTTAGCCTAAATCGTAACATTTCAATATTAACTAACTAAGTTTTATATACTTCACCTTTGTTTAAAGTTAAATTGATACGATCTAAAATCTCACCTGGATCAAAACTAGTAATTAAATGTTGGAAGTTTGTTGTATCTCCATTTTCATCTTGAACACTATAATTAATCTAAGTTACACGTTTTTTTAGCTATTCATCGTATGGTTCAGTAATAAAAGTATCTATATAATCTCGTAAATTATAATCGTATATAGCATTATATTCTGCATCATTTAATGAAAAACTAAACTAATTTAAATTATTCATTGTTTGTAAATCCATATTACGAATATTATCTGCCCATGGACTTACACCAACATATTGTTGACTATGAATTGTTTTTAACTACATCCCTATAATTGCGTCAAATGCAGTAATACGAATTGTCTCATAATAACAATTTACAACACCAATAATTTTAGTTCCATCTTCACGCTATGGAATTCTAATCTTAGTTATTTTCGTATCAAGATCTGCATATGAATAACTCCCAGTAACACCAATCATGATAGGAAGTTCTTCTTCTTCTCCTACAATGGTTAAATAAATCATATCTCCTGGCATCATATCTTGAATAGTAAATGAATTAACTCCACCTTCCATATCAAGTATAATATCTTCGGTAGTATCATAATCTCCTAAATAAAAACCTTTCCAAGCGCCAGTATAATCAGAAGGACTATTAGTTTTTAAAAATCCAAAAGCAATTAAATTATCATAATTATAATCTGCTATTTCATAAGCAGTGCTTGAAAATGAATGTAATAATCTACCTAACTCATTAACAGGAGTTAATGAATTATTCATTAATCTTACAATATAATTCCCTTCATATGGAGATTTAAACATTTTTGGTTTTCCATCATTCAACCACTCTAATACTCGTATTTTAAAATCTTTCTCTAATGCTATATTTTCGTCTTCAAAAAATCTATAATTACGATATGCGTTTCTAGGTTGTATTGCTTTTCCATCAACATCATATTCTGCATCAGGAGTAGCATGTCTATGAGTTTCTCCAAATTCAGGATCAATAAAATATAACTAATCATCTATCTCAGCAGCTAAAAGTCCACCAACAGGAAATTCTTTATAATAAGTATAACCATTGCGAGTAATAAATGGAAAACGTCCGCCAATAGTATCAGTTTTCTATTCTAATATAGTAGTTTTAAATGAACTAACCTCTGGATTATATTGCAAACGAATAGCACGTTCTCCATCCCAAATATATGTATCTTCAAAATTTGCCATATATTCTTCTGATGTCATACGTGCTGAATATAAACCCCATAAATTATATTGCTATAAAGCATACTTATATTTTCTACCATGTTCTACTGTATAATCTTTAAAATGATAATTAGATGGAAAATCATTATCCCATCTAAATCTCCTTAAATTATACCATGTACTATAATTATCTTCATCACTCGCGCGCGATAATAAATAACTACCATAATAATTTTTTTCTACTTCTTTCTAATTTACTACTAAGTAATTATTTAAATTTACTGAATTATTATTAACCGCAGAAAAAGGAATCTTTTTTACAAATTTAGAACCATCTAAAACTTTAACATAACAATCTTCTTTCCTTAAAGCAGCTTCATAATCTTCCTAACTAATTGAACCTTCTAAATAATATACTAAGGTAGTATAATAAAAACTTTGAGAATAATAAACATTATCATAACGAATTAATCCAGAAGGAACATTAGCCATTAAAACATAAAAATAAGGTGGATTATCTAAATCAACTCTATTTTTAGGATATTTTCTATATAACGCATAATTAGAACAATATCCACCCATATCTTTTTGACCACTGACAATACGACGCACATAATTATAAATAAAATCACCATTTCCATCTGGGGTAATAACTGCGCCATAATCATTATTAGTGCCTAAATCATTAAAAGCTTCTGGATTAATAACTAAATAATATGAATTTTGTTCATTTAATTCTCCTTTAAATTTTACATCAACATAACCCTATTCATGGTTAGCTTCTGGTAAAATTGTAACAGGAGCATTTGTAGAAACTAAATAAGCATTTGTAATTTTATATTTTGGACTACCTACTATTAATCCATTTAAAGTAGTTACCTAATATTGTATTGTATAAATTTTATCATCAGTTAAAAAATCATTAACACTTATTCTATCAAAAGAAGATGTATATTCTACATCATATATGGTTTTATGTAATAATTCTCCTGATGTAAAACAAACTTCTTTTTTATCATTCCAAATAGTAAAATGATATGAATAAACTTTTTCTGTCTAATCATTGCATTTACTAATATCATATAACCCTAAAAATTCATTATTAAATGAATTTATATTTTCTAATGCCATACCTTTTATAGACACATCAGGATGAGAAGTACATTTAATAACTCCAACAGTAGAATAATAGCCTATATCTAATCCTACTGGATCACCTGCATCATTAATTACTCTTCGTCCACAATATGCAATCTATACTTTATAATACTAACCTTCCATTAATTTCTTACACTGTAAAGAAGTTAATGTAAAAGTTACTTCTTGTTTAACTAAATCATATACATCTGAGAAAATTGGTTCAAATAAATAAGTCCCAGAAGATACAGTTCGTAAACGTAAAGAAAATCCTTTAACCTATGTTTCAGATACTGCGCTATTCATTGTAAATGGAACAGTTAAAACTGTTGATCTCAAATATGTTTTTGATGCATCATAATTTAAACAAAAAGCTGGTATAGTACCTTCAACTATAGGTGGATATAATTTTGTTGCCATTTATGAAGTCATCTCCTTTTTCTCTTAATGTATCATGCTTTCTAGAGCACTAACTCTGCTCTATAAAACAGCAATTGCTGTTGCTAAATTCCCTAATGCAGTTGCAATAGTGCCATCATTTGTATAATTTTTTGCTGTAGTTGCATATCCTGCTGTACTAGCATGATTAGCAGTAGTAGTTTTTATTGTTAATGTACTATTACACTAAACAGGAAGTCCATTTGAAAAATATACAGGTCTAGAATCAGAACCTGCATTTGTATTTATTTTTCCTGCGGTAATTGCCCATGTTGCAGTTCCTGCCGTACTAGCTGATACTGCCTATGTTGCTGTGGCAGCAGTAATATCTAAACTAGTACACTAAACAGGTATACCATTTGAAAAATATACAGGTTTAGAATTAGAACCTGCATTTGTATTTAGTTTGCCTGCTGTTACTGCCCAAGTTGCAGTAGCCGCAGTAATACTTAAACTAGTATTGCACTAAACAGGAACTCCATTTGCAAAATAAACAGGTAAAGATGCAGAGCCTGCATTTGTATTAATTTTACCAGCAGTAACTGCCCATGTTGCAGTTCCAGATAAATTACCATATTCTGCTGTACCTGAATTATTAGCATAATTTGCTGTAATTGCCCAATTAGCAGTTACAGCCCAATTTGCTGTTGATGCTAAAATATCAGTAGTAACAGATGTATCAAAATTACAATTAATAATAGTTGTTGATTTTATAGTACTACTATTAATAGTAGCATCTTTAATATTTAAAGCACTGTCATTATCATTAATACCATCTAATAAAACTGTACCTGTCTCTAAAATTTCTATTACAGGAATACTATTTCTAAAAGCGTATAATCCCAATACTCCATTAACATTACCAATAAAAACCCCAGAAGTTTCATTACTATTATTATTTTCTGTTTTTATACGACCTGCCATTATTTCATCAATCTAATGAGATATTGATGCACTCTATTGAATGACTAGTTTATTAAATTCTTCATATTCTGTTGCATTTGGATAACGATGCTAAAACATATAAATTGTTGATAACCATAATATACCATCATTGTTTTCAGCAATTAAAGTATATTTTGGAGTTTTACTAGCTATATCAAAAATTGATGGTCCAGCTAATTCATTATTTTTATTACCAACTAATATTGGTTTCCATATATCATTATCATTATTTGTAGGACTTTCAATAGACCATCTTATATTTATATCCTAAATATCAGATAACTAAAAAGGAGTTTTAGTAAAAGTAGGTTTTTTACCAGTATTATCATATGTTAAAATAGTTGATCCATTAGCAACATATGAAGTATTTGCTTTACATACTGGTAAACTAGAAAAACTAAATAAATTTATTAATTCTCCTCCTGTATTATCTAATTCTATTTTCGCCTATAAAATACAAGGATTCTTATAACAATCACTCATATTATTTACATTATTAAATTCTAACTCTTTATTAGAATTTAATTTCATATAACCATTTAGGCCATATGTTATAATTGTCCATGTAATTTGTTCTTGTTTTATATTTACTAACTAATTACTATAATCATATACCTCAATTTCAGGATAATAAATAAAACTATCATCTAGAAATGGAATTGAAAATACTTGTTCAGGTTCTTTTGAATTATCTGCTTTCTTTCGCATAATTTTAATATTAGTAGTATATTCACTGCCCTAAGATCCACTAGTACCAAATAATAAATTCTAACTAGTATTAAAAATCATACTTTGACGAGTTAAAGACATTTCTATTGTATTCTAATTTTTTAAAGGCGTGTAATAATCAGAAATTTTATAAGGAATTTTTATTTCATTTTTATTAATAGTAATATCTGTATCTTCAACAGTATGTTCATAAATTAATTGATTACGTGCGCTATCTTGTCTAGGCTATGGATCATTATCAATATCTATTGGCATTGAAGTTATCATTGTATTATCTTTTGGAACTCTCCAAGTAATAATATCTCCTACCTAAAATCCTTTATTAGATCCATCTTCTGAAATAGGATTATAATTTAAAATAATATAATGGACTTTTGCTACAACATTTAAATCAATAGCTTTATTATCACGACCATAAATAAAATAGCTACCACTTTCATCTTCTGTCATAGAAGAAAATCCCATAACAATATCAACTACTTCAGAATCTGCTAAATATGCTGCATTAATAAACTATAATTCGTTTGAAACTAATTTTACACTATTAGCTCCTGTGCCCTAAATTACACAGACATATTGAGCATACATTCGACTTCTTGCACTTGGAATACTTTGTTGAGGCCAATTTAAAGCATACTCTTTTTCAGTATCAACACTAGTGATACGATAATTTAATTTACCAGAAGGATTATCTGCATATTCTGATTCAACATTATATTCTTCTAAATAATATTTAAAAAAACCCTAATAATAAGATGTAGTATAATTATTATTTATTTTATAAGTATTTCTATCATTTTTATCTATGGTAATAACTCTACCTTTTATATTTTTAGATAAATAATTACTATTATATAATTTTCCATCATTACTATATAAAAATAATTGCGTTTCTCCTGCGTCAACGCATTCATCAACAGAATATCCTAAATATAATTGAATATTTTTTACACTAATACGTTGATCAAGTAATTTATCCCCTCTACTAGTATAAAAATTATTATTTTGATATAAATTAACATTAATTGAAACAATATAAAAATCTGTAATATCAAAAACTTTTTCTTGATTACAATATCCATGAGTATTATATAAATTTGTTCCTGACATATCTGCGGTATACAATGTAAATATTTTTTCTTGTAAAACAGGTGAGCCTTCTATCGTAGCTTCTGTATTTGATAAATAAGTTTTCTTTTGATCAAAACCTAATACAGACAATTGTATACCATAATCCCCAGAAACAATATCCTATGTTAATTTTCCATTAATAGCACATTTTAATCCTAAACGAGTAAATCCTCCATCCATAGAATCAAATAAAATATTCTTTTTACTATAAGTAAAAATATTTTGAAATTCTCTAAGAGGATTATTTAATTGAATCTAAAATTCAGAAGACGTATTATCAAATAAATTAGGACCTTTTACAAATTGTAAAAAAGGTAAACCTTTTACTTTTTTTGCGTCTCCACTATTCTTTTTATTTATAATAAATTTATTTTCAGTATAATCTCCCTATGGAACAGATACATATACAACATCAGACTTTTTATATTCATTAGGTGTACCAAATGCTAAAAAAGTTGCATTTTGATGTTGCACTTGATATTCACCTTTTATTTTATCTGAATCATCTATAATTTCACATTCAATGGTTTGATCATAAGGTAAATTAGCAAGGCGTGCTGAAACAATAGTATCAACTGCTTCAAATAAATCATCTGTTAATGCCATTTTACCCTCTCCTTTTTCACACAATATTCTATTGAATTTTGCGGGTTATTTTAATTAAATTATTTATATTTGGCCATTTGATTTTTTAAGAATTATTTGATATTGCCACCTCTACGCGCCACGACTCCCGAGACTAGGAATAAAAAATGCTTTTGGAAATTTTTAGGGGAAATGCAGTATTACCAATTTTTTCCTAGAAAATTGGAATAAAATTCCCAGTCGCGCAGTTCTCCAATAAAAAAAATAAAAGGACTCAATTAAGAGTCCTTTTATTTTAACCAGTTTTACGATTAGCATATTGGCTTGCTAAATTAACAAGATTACTAAATGCCTATTCAATTTCATTATGATCAGTAACATTCGGGAATGAAGCATCAATATGAACATTCTATTCTAACTAATCATTACCAATATTTCCAATAGTAGGAGAAATAACTCCTCCAATACCATTATTCATTAAACTAGCAAGATTATCTAACTATCTTACAATTTCCATCGCATTAAGGAAATTTTCAGTATCATGAGCATTTAATACTAATTCTTTTTGATGTAATAAGGCCCAACGACCATTATTTTCCACTGAGCCATTAGCCCATTCACCAGTATACATACCACTTAATGCTGATTGCCAACGACCAGTATAGCCACCAGTTTTATATCCACGCCAACCACCATGGTTATGATCATGAATCCACCACCAAATACTTTCATCTATACCGCCGCCACCACCGCCACCTTGTGATGCGGCTGCGGTAATAGCATCTTGCCATTCTTTTAATTTCTAATTAGTTTCTTCCTAACCTTTTACTAATGTGACTGTATCATTACCAATCTTTACATAAACTTTTCCATCTTCTTCAAGCTATTTTTTAATAGTATCTAATTCTTCCTATGTATTAACACCATCTTCACCAACATCAACGGCACGTTTTTTAATACGTTCTTCTTCTGCTTTTTCAATAGCATCAAGTTTAGCTTCTATCCATTTATCAGCAGCTTCCTCACCTAATTTTAAACGAGTAACTTTTTCATCTTCTTTTCCAAGATTTTCAGTTACTTCAATAAATCCATATTTAGCAAGTGCTGCTCTAACAGTAGCTAATTCTTCTCTGGTATCTACTTTATCAGTAAATGTGGTATTATATTCATTTTCTCCACGAACAGCAGAGACATAATCACGACTTAATTTTAATACCTCAGCAACAGTTTTTAATTGAGCTAATATTTCGCTTAAAGAGTTCTATGCGGCAGTTATTTTTACTAACTCACCTAATGTAGCTTGCCATACTTTACCCCATTCATCAAACTCTCCTTTAATAGCTGTGATCTAATCATCTGCTTTCTAATTATTACTTTGAATAACTTCATCAGCTTTAATAGTATTAGTTTCTGGATCTAATAAGCCAGCTGCTTCATAAACTTTTTGCTATGCTTCAACTAATGCTAAATATTCTGCAATTCTATCATCTGAAAGCTATTTTAACTATGCTCCAAGCTCATCAAAGAATGATCCTACACTACTAGCACCAAGAGCCTAACCTAATGGAGTATCTTCAAAGCTCATTGTTAAATTATGAGCATTTTCACCACCAAGAAATTCATTATTAATCCATTCATTCCAATCAAAAGCATTCTAAGCTTGATCTGTTAAGAATTTAATTTTATCTTGATAGAACTAATAAATCTAGTTCCATCTGGCATTATATGCATCTATATCTCCATCAAACTAATCAAGAGTTAATCCATCTAATTCATCTTTCATCTATTTATTTAATTGAGCAATAGAATTCTACAAATTATCTAAATAACTCTCATTAGCTTCTTCCATATCTCTTAAAGCATCTTCATAATTTTGTTCAGCTTCATCAATATCATCTTCATTGGCAGTATACACATAACCCCAATTACCATTATTATCACGAGATAATCTAACTACTGATTTTGCATCACGAGCATCTTCAAGAGCCTAACGAGCTAATTCTAATTTATATTTCTTATCAAGAATATTTAAATCATACTCACTTAATTCTACGCCAGATTCTTGTAAATCAGCAATTTCTTGTTGCATATCACGCAACTTCTATTTACTCTTTAAATTATCAGTATCAAGAATTGATTTATCTATATCTCTTGTTAATTTATTAAGATCATGAATTCTCTAATAATCATCAACATATTGGCTGTCAAGATCATTCATCTTTTCATAATAATCTATTAAACCTTCTAATGACAAATACATGCCACCAATTGTTTTATTAAAATTATCTTCTAAGATTTCAAGATTTTTACTATAAGTATCTTGTAAATGTTGTAATGCATCTTCGACTGATTGATAAACGTCAAAAGTATATTCTTGTAATTGTTTATCCATTGTTTCAATTTGTTCATCAATCTTTTCTAAATCAGCAGCTAATTCAGTGGCGCGTTCGGCCGCAGCTTCTTTACCAGCTTTTAATGCTTTTTCTTCACCCTTAGCTGCTTCAATGCTTGCATCCATTGCATCTCTTTCCGCTTCTAAGGCTGCAAGTTCTTTTTCAGTAGCTTTTACTATTTCCTACTAATCCTTAGCAAAACGTCCAGGCGATAAAGAAGGAGGAATACCAATATCTCTAGGTGCATTATATGATCCTGATCCTATATAATTTAATTGTGTATCAGTAAGATTATCAGCTATTGATAGACCACCAGTTGGACCGCTATAACCTCCACCACCAGTAGTAGAACGTAATTTAGCCATTTCTTCATCGTATCTTCTATTAATTTCATCCTAAGCTGCATTTAATCTACTTGTTACATCTGCTATTCTTTCATCAATACCAGAATTTTTTCTTTGTTCTTCAAGATTTTTACGTTCTTTTGTAGCTGCTCTAATCCTTTTAGCATAATTAGAAGCTTCGACTTCATCATATTGAGCCTAAATTTCTGCACGACTATTTTTTAAAGTCTATAACATAGAAGGCTCTTCTCCTTCTCCTGTTTCTTTACCAAACTAATCTCGTACAGCTTTTGCTTTTTTAATATTAGTTAAATCCATATCATAAGATGCTTTTTGAAGATCTCTTATAACTTCTAATCTAGATTTACCAGCAGCATCAGCAGTTAATAAACTTTTATCAGTCAATTCTGCATATTTAATATAATAATCATTTATTTTACCAAACGTATCATATTTTTCTAATTCAGTTTGCAAATCTTTTGAAAATTCTTTATATACCTATTGCATATATTTAAAAGATTGCTCAAATAAATTGCGGTATTCTTTTAATTTACTTTCAACTTCATTAATACTATTTATAATATCTGATTTCTATGCTTCGGTAAGATTTTCAATCATATCAGGAGAATACATTTTCCAGAATCTTTCAGCATCAGCCTAATTACCACTAAATAAAAGACTCATAGCCTTAGAATTTAATTTCTAGTTAGCTTCATTAATAGCATCAATGATTTCATGAACATTAGTAATATTACCTTTATCATCTCTTTTAATTAATTTTCTAATTTCTTTTGCAGCATCTTCATCTTTTCCTGTCATGCTATTTAACTAATCTTTAATAAATTTCTTTATTTCTGCATTATTAGTAATATTACCTTTTTCATCTAATAAAATGCCTGATTTATCTACCTCTTTATTCTTTTCTGCTTCTAATTCTTTTTTCCACTCTTCTAATTCTTTATGCCATTCATCCCAACGACCAGGCGTACTAGTTTCCCAATCTTCTTTATTAGGATAAGTTTTAAAAGCTTCTTCACGCTCTTTTATTTTATCTTCTAATTCTTTAACTTTTGCTTCATCAGGTTTTTCTTTACTTTTTGTTTTTATATCATCAACACTAATATCTTCGCCAACTCTGGTTTTATTACCAGCGCTTACTCCAAAAACATCAGCTATATGTTGTAATTCATTTGGAATATCTTCTTTCCAAATTTTATTAGCTTGCTCTAAATTAAAGGCAATGGCCTATGGCGCACTTTTAACGCTAAGATTTAATAACTATTCTTCAAAGCTATCAAAAGATCTTAATAAAGTTTCAACTTCTTTTTTAGAGGTATATTCTGATTGAACCGCTTTTAATTTACTATCTTGAATTTGATTACGCATATCGTTTAAAGCTTCTGTTTGCTCTTTAAGAAGTTTTAAACTTTCAGTATACATCTAAATATCTTTTAATTGCTCTTGGAATTTATATTGAGCTTCTTTATCAGATGCATTTGCCTCAGCATTTTGATTATATATATCTACTAATGTTTGAACAATTTGATCATAATTTGTTAAAATACCATTTTCATCATATTGAGCATTTTTAAGATCAATCTATAAAGCTTCCGCGTTGCCTTCAATAGATTTATTGTATTCTTCAACAAAATCTGCTACCATAGCTGTTAAAGCTGCTTGATCAGATGTTTTATATGATTTAATTTCTTCTATATATTGGACCTAAGCCTATAAAGCTTCTTTTTGTAATTCAGTTTGACGTTCAATAGCTTTTGTTCTATCAGCACCCCATGCTCTATCAGCAACCTTAGCAAAATGTTCAACTGCTCTCGTAATATCTTCTATTACTTGTAAAATAACATAATAACGTTCAAGAATATCACGAATCTTTAATGTATTTGGATCATAACGAGGATCTTTTTCATCTTCTCCTCCACCAGAACCAGAAGACCCAGAACCACCATGTCCTCCACTTGATGAACTAGGATTATCTGTACTAGCAACTTTTTCTCTTGCATATCCTGGAATAATATTATTAATACCTTTTGCTAATCCTTCTAAACCAGGTATACTATTATTACTACCTAATATAGAAGCTGTCTACGAAGCAGTATAAATTCTATCCGCTGGCTCTACCCAAGTATATTCACGACCAGATTTTCCTAATAGATCCATCGCTCCATCTGATTTTACACGAAGTTCTGGTCCAAGTTCACCAGTTACAGCAATATGGCCTTCAGACCCTGCCGCATAACTTAAAATACGGGTATTATTTTGTCCTGATGCTAATGCAACTGTTGCTCCTGCTTCATCAATAGTTGTAACATTACCATCTTGATCACTAAAACCAGTAATGACACCTTCTTCATTGCGAATTACATCAAAAATTTGATTACCAACTGTAAATGTAGTAGTTTTATCATTAAATTTACCATCTCTTAAACCTTGGGCAAATTTTCCAGCAACATTTTGACCACCAGAACCGCTACCGTTACCTCCTGAACCACCAGAACCTCCTGAGCCACCAGAACCTCCTGAACCACCAGAAGGCTAAGTAGAAGGTAATTCAACTGGATTACCATTTTCATCCATAACCTATCCAGTTTCAGAATCAATATAAGTCTATTTTTTACCATTAGTACCTCCTTCTCCTTCAGCAGCTTCTTCTGCTAAATCAGTTTGAGTACTAATATCATCTCCAATATCACCAATAGACTATAAAAGTAATTTCTAAAAATTAGTAACTTTATCAGGGTCTTCTTTTAACTAATCTCTTGCTTCTTGTATCGCGGCTAATCTTTCTGACTAATTCATTATATTCTAATATTTATAAAGATCAGCATTGTACTAAGAAGTTTCCTGGCGTTCAGCTAATTCTTCATCGCTTAATCCTGCTTGTTCTTGTTCTTTCTTTGTCATATTAGCATAAGCATCTGCTTCTGCTTGTAATTGTTCATATTCTTCTGGTAATCCGTTCATACTGCGAGCTACTGCAGCTTCATAATTAGGTCCACCAATTAATTCTCCATTGGGACCATAAATATCTCCTTTAGTAGCATTAGTTTCAAACTAACTATAAGTAAGTTCTTGCATAGCCTAAGTAATAGCTTTAGCATTTGTATCTACTTCTGCTTGATCTACCTATTCTGTCTTAGCCTGTTGCTATTTCCAAGCTTCATAAGAACCATTAAAATTAGCTTTTAAGAATTTATCAGCTTCTTGAGCTGAAATTCCTAAAGACTTAGCTACTCTTGCTACTTCTTCATCAGGTTGACCAGCTTCACCAGTAAGAGGAGATTTTGGTTCTCCACCTTGCTCTTCTACATTTTCATTAGCTTCTTTCCATGTATCTAAATTTACAGTTTCTTCTTCTGTTCCACTAGTACCTTCAAGATTTTCTGTAACATTTTCCGCTGCTTCAGCTCTAACTTGTTCAGGTGACTCAGGAGCTTCTCCTTTTTTATACCATTTTCCATCATATCCCTATTCAATAACTTCTCCTGTCTGAGATAATCCATATACTTTATCTCCACTAACTGAAATAGACTAAGGAGTTAATTCTGGATTGTATCCTTCTTCCCATCCAGCAGCATGAACTAATTCGCCAGTATTTTCATCATAAACAGCTTCTGCGTGATAATGTTCACGCATATAGCCTAAAGGATCATGAACTGTTTTAGTAACTTCATTGCCATTTTCATCTTTTGTTGTATATTGAAACCATTCAGAATTTGCTTCATTTTGTTCTCTGGCAACTCGCTATTGATATTCTTCTGCTGTTTCATTATCTTTACGAGTAATATCATGAGTACCACCAAAACGATCCATAAAATGAGTACTTATTTTTCCAAATACCCCTTGATTAGCATCTAATATTGCATTAATTGAATCTGATGAACCACCTAAATATTCAATTAATGAACCAAATTTATCAAAATCAATAGTACCATTCTCGTTTAAAGCTCCAAAATCTGCTAATAAAGCATTAAAAGCTTCCATATCATCAGCAATATCTAAATTATTAGCTTCTGCATATTTATTACCAATTGTTGCCAAAGCTGCGGAAGCAGGAGAATTTTGCCAAAAATTATTTTCTAATTCTGGTGCAATTCTACCTCCACTAGCTCCTAAAATTCCAGCTTTAAATTCATCATATGTTTTATAACCAGTATAAGATCCATAAGTTCCATAAGCAGCCTATAATTCAGCTTCGGAATATAATTTATTTCCACCTTCAATATTTGGTTCTTTATCAATTAAATCTTTTACTGCTTCTTCGGCATCATTTTTTAATAATTCTGTTCCAGCAGAACTTTCTCCAATATATGCTGTCCAAACAGATGCCATATTGCTAGCATCTTCTGGAGACATAAATTGAGAAAAAATACGCTATAAATTTTCTTCGGTTTCTTTAGTAGTAAATTCATATTTTCCAGTACCTTCTTTACCATATAAATGAATATTACCATTTTCAAAACCAATTCCATATACTTCTCGCATATAATCTGCTAAATTACCATTTGCTCCAATATCTGCTAAAACATCTTTATCTAAACCTTTTAATAATTTTTCAGAAATATCAGTATCTTTAATAAATCCACCGTATAAATCAATTACATCAGACCAAGTATTAACACTTTTTGTTCCTTTTTTATTAGTTCTATTTAAAAAATCTTTAACTGACTATGGGATATCTGAATCTTTCATAATCTAATCAAAAGTTTTTCCATTTCCATGTGCATTTGCTTCATAATAAGCATCTCGAACAGTAGTTGGCATCATATGTTCAAAGAAATTTCTTAATGGAGTATCAAAAGTTAAATTCTAAGATTTAGCGTTTAAATAAGTTTTTTGTCCATTTGTAAAATATTCTAATAAATCAGTACCACTACGTCCAAAATCTTGATTATCAACAATATTAAAAGCATTTTGTTTAGTTGCTTCTAATGCTCCTGCTGTGCTTAAACTTGAAATTAAACCAGAAGTAATTTGTGAGGCTTTAATTTGTCCAGAATTAATTGCAGTAAATAAACTAGCTAAACCTGCTGCATTAATATTTAATCCGCTATATCCACTTTTACCTAAATTTAATACAGAACTTAAATCTTCATTTTTAGAAGCTATTTTTGCAACATATTCTGTTGTAATAGTTCCCATTGTATCAAACTATTCTGTCAAATTAGCTATTACATCTTGAAATCCAGAAGAATTATATAATTTCTAAAAAATTCCACCTTCTGCACCTAAATCTTCAATAGCTCCTTCTAATATTTCACTATAAAGATTTTTTTCTCCACCTAAATTTTTAGCTAATCTATTAACATCGTTTAAAGCAGAAAAAGTATCATCCCAATTAACTTTTGCTAAATTATCTAATGTTTTCTAATTAACACCTTTCATTAAAGTGCGTGTTAAATTACCAAAAGTTTTTTCACCAAAAACAGAACCAGCCTAAGATAAATAATTAGTAATAGTTTGTAGCTATGTTAAATCATACTATCCTGTTAATGATTCAAACATCGTTTGAATATTTTCAGTAGTAGTAGTTGGAGTATAAGTAGATAATGTCTATAATAATCCACTTTGAGTTCTACTAATTTCATCAGATAATGTTAAAGCAATATTCTAATAAAATTCTCCATTTTGTTCATCATTAAAATATTTCTATAATTCCTAAATATGTGAATAAATATCAGTAATACTAGAACTAGAATAATTAGATAATTCCTATAAAATAGGATTATTAGATAGCTATTCTCTAATTTGATATAGACCCTAAAAACCTTCCAAATCTGTTTCAGCATCTTTACCAATCCATTCTAAAATATCTTTAGATAGACCATTTAAATTAAGATACTCGCCAAATTTAGTTGCTACCTATAGTCTCAATTGATCCTAATCCTTTTTTAATTCTTCTGGAACAATTTGAGTATCAAATAAAGTTTTATATAATAATTCTAAATCTCCTGCTTTTCCAAGACCAAAGAAAGTTCCTATTTTTTCTACCAAAGTTTTAGTTTCTGCATTATACATTGCTTTAGCAATTGCTTCCTAATGCTTAACCATATCTGGACTTGATTCCATATATTTAATAGAAAATTTCGTTAAATCATCTTGAATATCTGCTGCTTGTCCAGCAGTTTCAATCATACCTAAAGCTGCTGCTCTTTTTTGTTCAGTTAATTCGGTATTAATAGCAGCTTCTGGATTTGTAACATATTTAGCTAATATTTCATTTCTATGATTTAAATCCTAATAAGATTTATCATAATCTTCTATAAAAGTATCTATTGTTGATAAAGAACCTTCAAACTATTGAGCAATCTAAGTACGAAATTGCTCTTTCTGTTCATCAGACATATGATAGTATGCCTATTGAGTAGAAGTCTAACTATTTTCACTTGATTGACGTAAAAAATCTTCAAAACCATTATAACCTGCCCAATTATTAGCATATTCTTCTAAAATTTGTTCTAATGTTATTTGATTTTCAATTTGTTTAAATTGAGGAATTCCATTTTTATAAATTATTTCTCCATTTTCATCATGAAGTATTTGTTCTGTATCCTAATAATTTGCAATTATTTCATTTTTTAAAAATTTATTTACTTCTTCTGAATATTCTTCTACATCTTTAGCCTCTTCTTTAAGAGACAATAATGTATGAGCATAAGCATTAAAAGCTTTTCCACGAGAAGCAGATTCTAAATTATCTATTGCCTCTTGTTCTTTTTGATTTAAAGAAGCCTAATTTATAACAATTTCACCATTCTATCCATAGTTATAATCTTCGCCATAAATTAAACCATATTGATCAATTAAATTACGAGCAGCTTCATTAGCATTTACTAAAGCTAAACTAAAATCTGCTGTACCTTTTTCTAAACTCTATAATTTATTTAATAAATTATTTTGAGTTTCTCTGCCAGATAATAAATTATCATATTTAGCCTAAGCATCTGAAACAGCCTATGTGGCAACAGCAGCCTATTCACCTAAAGCTTTTACAGCACTTGCAGTTGAAGATTTTTCTATTTCTTTAACTGCAATAACTGTTCCAGCAATTGCTGCACTTAATCCTAAAGTTGCAAGAGTGGCACCTTTCATTGTAATTCCAGTATCACCAATCTAATCTTTCCACTCTTTACCCATTTTTATAGCTGATGAAATTGCCATTGGCATAGTACCCATCGCTGTTACTAAAGCAGATGCTTTCTATCCAGCTGTTGCACTTTCATCTCCTAATGTCTTAATAGCATTAACACCTGCAATAGCAGCAGTTCCAACACTAGCAAAAGTCTAAGTCATTTGTACAGCAGCTTCACTACCTGAAATTTTATTTGGCTAATTTAATAAATTCTAATAATCTTCTCCTAATATTTTTGCTAATTCTTTATATTTACCTTCGGAAAACATTTTTTGAAAATTATCATACCCAACTCCTGAAATTCTACTCTATAAACCTTTCATATACTCTTGAGTACGCTAATCATTACCTTCAGTTTCTCCAAAATGATCTCTAATTCTTTGCTCCATATTCGACATAAGACCAGCTAAAGAATCAGCTCCTTTAACCAATCTCTCATCTAATGCTCCAGCAATATTATGATGATTCTATAAATGTTCTCCTAATTTAGCTAAATCATCAGCAGACATTTTAGATACATCACCAATATTTTTTGTATAATTGTAAAATTTTTCAATATCTTTTGCAGTACTACTACCAAAAATACGTGTTAATTCTTTCATATTGCCACCAGCACCGGCATAAATACTTCTAGCAGCACCAATAGCATTCTAAATACGTTTAGCAGAATATTGACCTGTTTCATCACTGTATCTAAAAACATCCTAAATTGCTGCTTTACTATATTGCTAAACAGTTTCTCTTATTGCCTACTATTCCTAAGCTCTAATAATAGGCATTGCACCAGTTACTCCTGCGGCACC
>JAEEGL011411769.1_pt1 | contig 18615 bp, 16 predicted proteins | sample 9134231 | NCBI WGS metagenome assembly JAEEGL01 (sample SAMN16246548, study PRJNA631951) | gut metagenome | biome: gut microbiome; feature: rumen; material: fiber-attached | host: Bos | place: Iran: Karaj | collected 2018-10 | reverse complement strand
ATGTTGTGGACAGCCTCAGGCAAACGGCGGATTCCAACGTATGTCGCAGCCGCTTGTCGAAAAATACGAGAACATGTTCAAGGATTTCGACTATGTCGTCGCTCCTTCAGCATCTTGTGCCGCTTTCGTGCGTTGCTTCCATCCGGAAATCATGAAGGGGAAGATGGAGTGCACCACCGCCAAGAAAACCATGGATGTGGTGGAGTTCTTGCACGATGTGCTCAAAGTGAACGAGGTGCCCGGAAAATTCCCCCACAAGGTCAGTGTGCACAACTCTTGTCACGGCGTGCGCGAACTTGGCCTCTCTTCTCCCTCTGAAAGGAATATACCGCCGTTCAACAAAATCATCGACCTGTTGAAAATGGTCGAGGGCATCGAAATACACGAGCCCGAGCGCAAGGACGAGTGCTGCGGATTCGGCGGACTCTTCTCCATCGAGGAGACCGACGTGTCCACACGCATGGGCATCGACAAGGTGCAGCGCCACATCGACACCGGGGCGGAATACGTCACCGGCCCCGACAGTTCATGCCTCATGCACATGGCGGGTGTCGCCAAAAAGCGCGACATGAAAATCGAGTTTATTCACGTAGTAGAAATTTTAGCAGCAGGATTATGAGCACAATACATTCAAAGAAAAGCCACGAATTTCTGAAAGACGTGGATAAAATCACACGCCATGACAAAACATTCTGGGGCGTGCGCGACAAAAGAGACATCATGGCCATGGGATTGCCCGAATGGGAAGACCTGCGCGAACTGGCCAGCCGTATCAAAATGCATACCGCCACACATCTGGCCGACTATCTCGACAAATTCTCGAAAAAACTCGAGAGCCGTGGCGTGACGGTGCATTGGGCAAAAGACGCGGAGGAATTCAACGAGATAGTGCTCGGTATCCTCAAAGACCATAACGCGAAAAAACTCGTCAAGAGTAAGAGCATGCTTACCGAAGAGTGCGAGATGAACCCCTATCTGGAGAAAAACGGCATCGATGTGGTTGAGACCGACCTCGGAGAGCGCATCATACAGTTGATGGACCAGAAACCCTCGCACATCGTTATGCCAGCCCTCCACATCTCGCGCGACGCCATCGGCGAGGAGTTTGAGCGGCGCGGCATCAGCAAAGAAATTGGCAATCACGACCCAACCTACCTGACACGTTGCGCCCGCTACCATCTGCGCGACGAGTTTATGAAGGCCGACGCCGGACTTACGGGTTGTAACTTCGGTGTGGCCGAGACCGGCGATGTGGTGGTTTGCACCAACGAGGGCAACGCCGATATGAGCACATCCATGCCTAAACTGCATATCGTGGCCATGGGATTGGAGAAAATCGTCCCCGACTACGATTGTCTTGCCGTATTCCAGCGCCTGCTTTGCCGTAGCGGTACGGGACAGCCTACTACCACCTTCACCGCACACTTCGAGAAAGCGCGGCCAGGAGCAGAGATGCACGTCGTCCTCGTTGACAACGGTCGCAGCGATATCATCGCCAGCGAAGAGCATTGGCAGACACTCAAATGCATCCGTTGTGGCGCTTGCATGAACACTTGCCCGGTATATCGACGCAGCACAGGTTATAGTTACACCTACTTCATACCTGGTCCCATTGGCGTCAATCTCGGAATGCTGAAAAATCCCGACAAATATTTCGACAATGTGTCGGCATGCTCACTCTGCCTCTCATGCTCGAATGTATGTCCGGCAAAGGTCGATCTCGGCGAACAGGTCTATAAGTGGCGCCAGCAACTCGAGGAGTTCGGACACGAGTCGAGTGTCAAGAAATGGATGTCGCGCGGCATGAGCATGGTGTTCAACCACAAGTGGATATACAACTCCGCACTATGGTGGTCGCCCATGGCTAATCATGTGCCTAAATTCCTTATGTACAGCAAGATAAACGGGTGGGGACAAGGTCATGAGATGATGCGGTTCCCGAAAAAGCCCTTCCATGTGCTCTGGAAAAAAGGAAAAGTAAAATAATGTCTACAGATGCTATAGTTACCATCGTTACTATCAATAACCCGCTATGAAAAAAGAAGAATTATTTGACAAACTGCGCCGTAATACACGCGAGCAGTTTGATATGCCTGACCTCACTGTCAATGCCATCAAATATCCTGACACCCTGAAGCAGTTTATCGAGATGAGCCAGACGGTGGGTGGAAAGGTGAAATGCATCAAAAAAGAGGATGATGTCAACAAAATCATCCGCGAACTCTATCCCGACGCAAAAGTCTTCGCTTCCAACGTGCCGGGCATCGAGGCTGACCTCAATCCCGACACAGTGGCTGAGGCGAAAGACCTTAACGGCACCGACGTGGGCATCCTGCAAGGTGAATTGGGCGTGGCCGAGAACGGTTGCATCTGGGTTCCGCAGACCATGAAGGAAAAAGCCATCTGTTTCATCTCTGAGGAACTCGTCATCTTGCTCGACAAGAAAAACATCGTCGACAACATGCACGAGGGTTACAAACGCATCCGTGTGCCCGAACTCGGCTACGGCTGTTGGATCAGCGGCCCCTCCAAAACCGCCGACATCGAACAAGCCCTCGTCATGGGCGCCCAAGCCGCCCGTGGCGTCACCGTCCTGCTGATAGAGTAAAACGGGAGTGCGACGAATTCAAAAAAAGCCGTGTGTCTAATGTCCTGAACATTGATGCACGGCTTTTTCGGTAAAACAGCCTCCGCTACCAAGGCTCCCGGCAGATTAACAATGAAGTTCTCAATACCCTGCATGCCCAACATCTTGGATGGTTGAAAAGCATGTCCATGACTTTTTTATTCACTAAATGTGGCAATATTAGTTTTTTTATTTACTTTTGCAGTCAGATAGACTAAATTTGGCACAACTATGAAGAGAATAATTCTTTATTTATTGCCGTTGGTGATGTTGTGCGCCGCATGCGCCACATCCGAGGAGGCACGGCAGCGGAAGTTGGCACAGAAGATGCTTGTGGCCAATCGCGTCAAGCAACAAATCAACGATATGCATTTCCGTATTAATGTCGATATGATGCACCCCACGGGATACCCAGCCCGGCATCTTACCTCGACTTATTATTTAGAAGTGAAAGGTGATACCATCATCTCATATCTGCCCTATATGGGGCGTGCATATAACGTCCCTTACGGGGGTGGAAAAGCACTCAATTTCGAGGGAAAACTATTGGGCAGCGATGTGCGGCAGGAGCGTGCCGACCGCTATCTGCTGACTCTCGAGGTTGACAATGAAGAAGACATCTTACGCTATATCATCGACACCTTCGACAACGGTTCTTCCACCATCTATGTCTATGCCCGTGAGCGCGAAAGCATCAGTTTCACGGGAAGGATGGAAGTGAATGAGAAATGATGATTGGTTGCTACGCAATGAAGAATGAGAGAATTATACCCGTTCATACTCAAGGAAGATTTTTGAATTGCCAATTGTGAATTATGAAGAAGATTGTTCTGTTTGTGTTGTTCGCACTGTGTACCACTATAGCTGGCGCACAGGATCCGTATGTGCCGAAAGCAGACAAATACCGTGTGGAATATCATGAGAATAATTACCTCAGGCAGAAAGGGCAGAACCTGTATTTCGTGAAACTGAAAGCAGAATGGCCCGAATGTCTGAATTATTCTACATTGGAGCCCCTGCACCGATATATTACAAAGACGGTGTTCGAGCGTGAGGATAATTCGTTCGATAATGCTCTTAATCACTATCTTGACAGTCTGGGCGCGCCGTTGGAGCAGGTGCCCGATGCCGGAAACTACAAGTCGTATTACATCACCATCAATGTGACGGAACTGGAATATGACGCCGACCGTTACATGTCGATGAGGCTCATGCGTTGTATCTGGCCTAAAGACACCACCGAACTGATAAATACCACCCAACGCCTCATCACTTATGACCTCATTCACGATAAAGTGCTGTCGATAAGCGACTTGGTGAAATGTATGTCAAAGTATGGCGACGAAGACGCGAGGTGGCGCCTGACGAGAGAGATTCTCCTTTATAACCCCCATGACATTGCCCCGACGTATGTGGATTTATTGCCCAGTGAGGCTTGCTTGATGCGTTTGGGAACAGTCTTCGATATTCCTGGTACCGCCAATTGGGATGAGCTTAACGCATTGACCATCGTGCCCGAAAAATCCATGAAAAGTTATCTCACAAAAGCCGCAAAAAAACTTCTTGTGGATCCCGTGCCTGTGCGCACCGCGCCAGTAAAGCCATTTGTCAAAAACTTTGGCAATGAACCAGTCTATACACTTGTCGATGCCATGCCGACAGTCATGGGTTTCGAACCTGCCTCGCCGGAAATGTTGCGTTATATGGTCAATAATGTCCGTTATCCCTCGTTTGAAGAGATGTTGCAGATAGGCGGTAGGGTAGTGGTGCAGTTTATCGTTGAGAAAGACGGAAGCATATCTTCCCCCTCGGTCCTTATGCCTGTCAGTCCCGGACTTGACCGCGAGGCCATACGCTTTGTCACACAAATGCCTACATGGAAACCCGGACAACTGAATGGTCAGCCCGTCCGTGTCCTCGTCAATCTGCCTATCACGTTTAAAATGCAGTGACTGTGAGAATAAAGCATTCAGGGGAGGCAAACCTACTTCGGTTTGCCTCCCCTGAATATTATCGTCCGAATACAATCGGCTTAACTTCTTTAACTTCTTAACTTCTTTAACTACTATAGTTAAAACTCTACACAAGCCTCGACCGGGCAATGGTCACTGCCCATGATGTCGGTGTGAATAGACGCGCTTTGCAGACGGTCGCGCAAACGGTCGGAGACAACGAAATAGTCGATACGCCACCCGGCGTTCTTTTCACGGGCGCGGAAACGGTACGACCACCACGAATAGGTCACCTCGTCGGGATGCAGGAAACGAAACGTGTCAGTGAATCCCTCACCGAGCAGTATGGTGAATTTCTCGCGCTCTTCGTCGGTGAAACCGGCATTGCGGCGGTTGCTTTTCGGGTTCTTCAGGTCTATCTCCTCGTGTGCCACGTTCATGTCGCCACACACAATGACAGGCTTCTTCGCGTCGAGAGCCTTGAGGTATGCACGGAATGCATCTTCCCATGTCATGCGGTAGTCCAGACGCTTCAGCCCGTCTTGCGAATTGGGCGTGTAGACCGTGACAAGATAGAATTGTTCCATCTCAAGGGTGATGACACGGCCCTCGTGGTCATGTTCGTCGATGCCGATGCCGTAACTGACGCTCAGCGGTGTATGACGAGTGAAGATAGCCGTGCCGGAATAACCCTTTTTCTCCGCATAGTTCCAGTACGACTGATACCCCTCGAAGGCCATGTCTAACTGTCCCTCCTGCATTTTTGTCTCTTGCAGACAGAAGAAATCAGCGTCTAATTGTTTGAAACTGTCTTCAAATCCTTTTCCGGCACAGGCGCGAAGCCCGTTCACATTCCATGAGATAAATTTCATATCGTGTTATCTAATCTTCTGACTCTGCCTACAACTTCTTTCCGTTAAATCCTAATACGGTGTTCACATTGGCTTGTAGTCCGTCAACATTCATACTCTTGATGATAAGATTGCCCTGCATCTGCTTCGAGTAATACTCCACGAAGTTGTAATAGCGGAGCGTCTCATAAGCATACATGTAATCGACATATTGTCCCAAAGTCATCACGATGGAGTGGTCTTTCTCTCCGTCATTGAAGCTGAAATAAAATGGCTTGTCGAAGGAGTAGTTAAAGGTGTAGTCTCCTGCAGAGAAATACTGGTTGTAATAGGGATGCAACACCAATTCGATGACACCCAGTCCGGCCTGTGCGGCAGTCTTGCTCGCTTCTTCACCCCATGTCAGCAATGGGCGTTCCAGGGTCTTGAAGTCAAAATCGTTGATACGCAGCACCGAGTCAGATGCGGTGATGGTGTAATGAATGTAGATGGAGTCTTCTTTCTGGTCCGTCTTGATATAATATAGTTTACCCTCGTAGTCGCCGGCTATGTTCGACATGATGATCGACTTCTCCGAATCCGTCAAACTGCGTGCGGGAGTACTGTTGTTGTCATCGTCTTTGCTGTCCAGACAAGAGGTGACCGAAGGCAGAATAATGGCTGCCATCAGGGCTGCCATCAAGTAAAATCTGATAGTTTTCATTTTTATTGTTACAATTGGTTTTTCTCTTATAACTCCATGACGGGTGAAATCTTGCATCATTCTCCCAAAAGATTCATAAATTCTTGGCGGGTCTTGGCTTGATTGAAGGCGCCGCTGAAGGCGCTGGTCGTCGTCACAGAGTTCTGTTTCTCCACGCCGCGCATCTGCATGCACATATGTTGTGCCTCAACTACGACCATCACGCCCAACGGATGGAGTGTGTCTTCGATGCAGTCTTTTATTTGTTGTGTCAACCGTTCCTGCACCTGCAGACGGTGGCTGAAGATGTCCACCACGCGCGCTATTTTGCTCAGACCGGTGATATATCCGTTGGGGATATAGGCCACATGGGCTTTGCCGAAAAACGGCAGCATGTGATGCTCACACATCGAATAGAAATCGATATCCTTGACAATGACCATCTGGTCGTATTCCTCGGCAAACAAAGCGTCGGTCAGTACTTTGTGTGCGTCTTGTGTATAACCGCGTGTGAGCACTTGCATGGCTTTTGCCACACGCATGGGCGTCTTCTGCAATCCCTCGCGTGAGGGGTCTTCGCCCAACAGTTCTAACACATGGTGATAAGTAGAGGCCAGTTCTTCCAGCCCTTCACGAAATTCTGTTTCGGGATTCATTTTTTATCTGCGTTTGATGGTGACGGTGCCTTTGACGATACATGCCTGCCGATAGCCGAATTTCTTCATGGTTTTCAGCAGTGATGTGGCATGCTCCTGCTTTCGGAAATTACCTACGCGCACAGTCCACCGGGGAGAGATGAAGTGAACATATACAGGCTGGCTGGGAAGGCGTTTCTTCAACTCATGGCCTATCTGCTCAGCCTTCTGGCGATCCTCGCGGGTGTTGCCGCCGGAGAAGATTTGCACTCTGTAGCCGATCATCTTACGGCCGCCGCGCATCACCTTTTTGGTCATGTCAACGGGGTCGCCTTGGTTCTCCTTATACTCTATCTCCTTTATTTTCTTTTCTTTCTCTTTTTCTGTCGTCCGCCGTTCTTTAGGCTGCTCTTTATGCTCTGACGACTCACCGCTCTCGTGGTGCTCTACCGATGGCTCCTGACCTTCAGTGGATATGGGTGACTCCGTGTGAGTGACAGGCGTCTCGGGTGTCGTCACCGGCTCTTGTTTCTTTGGACCGTTGACGATATTGCTGATGTCGTCGCTTTGGGTCACACGCACATTACCCTGTGGAGGGTCGTTGTTGGTCTGGGCGCTCAGCGTGAGGGTGCCGAAGCAGGCTAACGTCATCGCTGCAATGATTTTTTTCATAACTTGAGCGTTGTGGTTTCTTTTACGGCTATATGGGGTGATTATTACTGTCAGGGCAGGATTTACGCGCCTTCCTGTTATCTAGGTTTTCCTAGGCATTCCTAGGTACTCCTAAGTCCTCCTAGGTCCTCCTAGGCATTCCTAAGTTATTGGGGCATTCCGGGTATTCCTGCCCTGACAGTTAAATATTGAATGAACTAATCAGAAAGTTCAATGTTCAATGTCGATTATTTCCAAGCGTCGATGATGCCTTTGAAGTCGGCTGCTTTGAGCGATGCGCCGCCGATGAGACCACCGTCGATGTCGGGTTTAGCGAAGAGTTCGGGTGCATTGCTGGCTTTGCAACTGCCGCCATAGAGGATGGTGGTGTCGTCGGCCACGGCTGCGCCATAACGCTCAGCGATGATGCTGCGGATGTAGGCGTGAATCTCTTCTGCCTGGTCGCTTGTGGCGGTCTTGCCTGTGCCGATGGCCCAGATGGGCTCGTAGGCGATGATGATGTTGCGGAAATCAGCCTCGTCCAGGTTGAACACACTGCCTTCCAACTCTGCTTTCACCACCTCGTTCTGCTTCTCAGCCTCACGCTCTTCAAGGCTCTCGCCGATGCAGAAGATGACTTTCAGGCCGTTCTTCAGTGCCAACAGCACTTTCTCTTTCAATATCTCGGGAGTCTCGCCATAGTAGCCGCGACGCTCTGAGTGACCCAGAATCACGTATTGTGCACCTGTGCTCTTCACCATCTCGGCCGACACCTCGCCGGTGTAAGCGCCTTTCTCCTTGTCTGCGCAGTTCTCGGCACCAAGACCGATGACATCCTGGTTGAGGAATTGTGCGATGCTTGCCAAGTGGATAAAAGGAGTGCAAATCACCACGCCGCAGTTGGGTTTCTCTGCGGTCAGTGTGTCATTCAGTTCTTTAGCCAGTGCGATACCGTCTTGCAGGTTCATGTTCATTTTCCAGTTACCTGCTACAATTTTCTTTCTCATTGTTTTTTTTATTTTGATTGATTAAAACTATTGTTCTGAGTCTTTTGTCTCTTCCGGTTTCTCCGGATTTTCCGGTTTTTCTGGTTCCTCCGGAGTATTCGCTTCCTCCTCTGCTTTCTTTTCCTGTTTACGGCTCTTGCGTCGGATCCATTTGGTCCATGCCCATAACCGGTCAGCGATAGTCAGGACTATCAGTGGCAGAGCGAACCACAACAGGATGGCCAACAGTTTGCGCGGCACAGAGTCGTTGGGCATATGACCCTCGGGCAGTTGGTCGAGCGGCTTGGTCAGTGTATCAGGGTCGGGCAGTGAGTTGTGGCTCCATTTGCGGATGATGGTGCCGCCTCCGTGCAGCAACACCAGTCCGGGATTGCTCCTGATGACCGTTTTCAGTGTGGTCGCATCAGCATGGCAGAATGGATATTCCGCTCCTGTGAGGTTGCGCCAACGGTCTATGGCCACCTCGTCGCTCGAGGTCACACCATAGAAGGCGTAACCCTGTTGCTCGGCATATTCGTATATCTGGTCGATGGCTCCGAAACTACTGTCATCGGCATGCTCCAAAAATGGTGCGATGAGCAGAAAAGTGTAACTGCTGTCACTCAGCACGATATCGGTGATGTCATCTCCAGAGTCGGCCAAAACCAGCGAGAAATCGTGAATCGGCGGCACATAACCCTCTGACACCTGCACGGTCTTGCTGTCGATGAAGGTCCATGTCGAGTCGGGATAATTGTCGAGTGTGAACTCGCGCTGCTCACCGTCTTTCTCCATGATGAAGGTCGTCTCCAACTTTGGCAGTTCTTCGCCCTCGGGTATCTCCATGCCTTCAGGTATGTTGGCTCCCACGTGATAGGGGCGGAAATCGAAGCGAGGCAGGTCCCACAGACTCCACAGACTGGTGACCACGATATAGAGTACCGTAAACGTCCGCACGATCCATTGGTTAGGCTTGGAGATGAAGCGCACCATCGACATGGGCGAACGCATGATGATGATCGACATGGCAAGCAGCACCACGTTTTTCCAGAAAGTCTGCCAGTTGGTCAGATGCACCGCGTCGCCGAAGCAGCCGCAGTCTTGCACGGGATTGGCGATAGCCAGCCATAAGGTGATGACGGTCATCACCGACATGAACGCAACTATCAGCCGTGAGACGATGCGCCGGTTGATGGCAAACAACAGCAGCACGCCTAGTGTGAACTCCAGCGCACACAATGCTACAGATGTGCCCAATGTGATCCAGTCGGGCACAACGTCCACCACACCCAGGGCCTGAAGATAGTCTTGTATCTTATATTGTGTGCCCAGCGGGTCAACTGCCTTCACGTAACCCGAGAATATCAGCACGGGTGCCACGATGAAGCGGCAGATGTTTACCAAGATGGTCTTAACCTTGCTCATTCAATTTGATGACACCAAAAACTGAATAGTTGATGATGTCCATATAGTTCGAACCGATACCTTCGCTTACCAGCGTGGCACCGTCGTTGTCTTCTATTTCTTTCACACGTTGTATCTTCGTCAGAATGAAGTCTGTGTAACTGGTGATACGCATCGAGCGCCACGCCTCGTCATAGTCGTGGTTCTTTTTCTTCATCAGTTCCAAAGCCTCCGTAGCATAGCGGTCATAGTAAGCCATCGCCTCGTCTGCGGTGATGTCTGTCTCGTCGGCACATCCCAGTTCTATCTGTATCAGACCCACAATACCATAGTTAATCAGGGCGATATACTCACCGCGTATGCCGTCGCCTACAAGCGACTCTTTCTTGATTTCAAGCGAACGGATGCGCTTGGCCTTGATAAACAACTGGTCTGTCACCGAAGGGGTGCGCAAAATACGCCAAGATGCGCTATAGTCACGCAATTTGTTTTCAAACAGCGAACGGCATTCTGCCAGCACCTGCTTGAACTCTTCATTCGTCCGTAAATAATCTTTCGACATAGTATGAATTAATTCGGGTGCAAATTTACACAATAATCCCGAATTAACTGCCACATCCAAAAATAAATTGTGTTAAACCTGTTTTAGAAGACGGATTTGAACCTATGATAACACATGTCTCAGATGTCAGAACAATTTAGTTTTCAATTACATATAACTCAGCGACATTCTCAGTTGGTTGTAATTATACTCTTGGGTCTTTTCTGATATCTGGAAAATGTCTATCAACCACCAGATAATGCCTACGCACAGTATGCACGTGATAAGTTTAGCCACGCCCGTACCAACTTCTCCCAGCATAAACCTGTCAACGCCTAAACTGCCTAAGAAGATGGAAATCAGCAACATAATCATAGGGTCCTTAAATGATATGCATTCTATGGTGTTCAATTGTTGGTCACTGAGTGACAGAAGGTTGTTTCTTATCTCCTCGATCCTCATTGGTGGGAAGAACTTAGCATTAGACATCAAAAAACGCTGCACACGTTGTTCTTTGCTCATGTAGGGTGGGGGTGGAGTGTTGGGCTGGCCATGCATTCCTGTGGCATAGCCCGGATTCGGTCCCGCTTGATAGGTTTGCTGACCGGATGGAGAAGGACAGCCGCAATTCGGACAGTATGCTAAATTGCTTGCATATTCCGTATCGCAATCTTTGCATCTTGTTTTCCGGATGATCGGGGCTCCGCACTTGATGCAAACACTTGCATTGTCGGAGACCATATTTCCGCATGATGGACATTGTATAAGTGCCATAATTGATTTTTAATGAAGATTTATGTAATATCAATATGCAAAAATAGCGTTTTTCTTTGAAAAGTGGAATCAAGAGAGTCGTAAATCTTCAAAAAACTTCGTTTCTTCGGCTGTTTTTTGTAATTTTGCACCCTGAAAACAACCATTCATGAAAGATTATACTGATGAGGAGTTGGCCGGAATACTCGACCAACCCATATTTCACCATATTTCAGCGGTAGCCGACGAACTCCACATGGAATGTTATGTGGTGGGCGGTTATGTGCGCGACATTTTCCTCGAACGCCCGTCAGAAGACATCGATGTGGTGGTCGTGGGTAGCGGCATCACCGTGGCCTCCGAATTGCAAAAAAGACTAGGACCGAAAGCACATTTGTCTGTATTCCGCAATTTCGGCACCGCACAAGTTAAATACAAGGATACTGAGGTGGAGTTTGTTGGGGCAAGACGTGAGAGCTATCACCGTGAGTCGCGCAAACCCATTGTCGAGGACGGCACGCTCGAGGACGATCAGAACCGCCGCGACTTTACCATCAATGCCATGGCTATCTGCCTCAACAGTGAACGTTTTGGCGAGTTGGTCGATCCTTTCGGCGGTATCGACGACCTCTACGATGGCATTATCCGCACCCCCCTCGACCCTGATATCACCTTCAGCGACGACCCGCTGCGCATGCTCCGTTGCATCCGCTTCGCCACACAGTTGCGCTTTGATATCGACCCTGAAACCTTCGACGCCTTGGAGCGGAATGCCGAGCGCATCAAAATCATCAGCGGAGAGCGTATCGTCGATGAATTGAACAAGATACTCCGCACATCAGCACCCAGCATCGGTTTCGTCGATTTGCAGCGGTGCGGACTGCTCTCGCTCATCATTCCTGAACTGGAGGAACTCGACAAGGTGGATACACGCAACGGACGTGCCCATAAGAACAATTTCTATCATACGCTCGAGGTGCTCGACAATGTGGCGCAGCACTCCGACTCGTTGTGGCTCCGCTGGGCCGCTCTCTTTCATGATATCGGCAAACCCAAGAGCAAACGGTGGGATCCTCAGGTGGGATGGACCTTCCACAACCACAACGCCATCGGCGCCAAGATGGTGCCCGAGATTTTCCGCCGCATGAAACTGCCGCTTGACATGAAGATGAAATATGTGCAGAAAATGGTGGAACTGCACATGCGCCCCATAGCCATTGCCGACGACGAGGTGACCGACAGCGCGGTGAGGCGATTGCTCAGCGATGCCGGCGACGATATCGACGACCTGATGATTTTGTGCGAGGCCGACATCACCAGCAAAAACCAAGTCAAAAAACAACGGTTCCTTGATAATTTCCGCATTGTACGCGAGAAACTCGAAGACCTCAAGGTCAAAGACTATAAACGGCTTTTGCAGCCTTGTATTGACGGAAATGAGATCATGTCGCTCTTTGGACTGAAACCTTCGCGCGAGGTGGGCGAACTCAAACAATATCTCAAGGATGCAGTGCTTGACAACCGTGTTCCTAATGAGCGCGAGCCTCTCATGAAATTACTCTTGGAGAAGGCTGAGGAGATGGGTATAAATAATGTTAAATAATAATGTGGCATTGGCGTTGTCAGAAAATAATGAGTTAACTTTGCAGATTGAAAACTCAATTTGGTTTCCAAGTTTTTTATTAGACTTATTTTCATTTGAATGGCATATGCCCTCGTTTTATAGAAGAGGATAAAAAGATTATTAAAATATAAATAAATTCAGGTATGAAAAAGAACAGATTTTTGATGATTGCCGCTGCGGCAGCCATGTTGGTTTCCTGTGGCGGCGGTGGCAGCATGAATTTTGGCGATAATGAGTACCCGGTGCAGACCGTTGGCACTCAGAACGCTGCCAGCCAAACCACTTACCCGGCAGCCATCAAGGGTATTCAGGACGTGGAAATCCGTCCGAAGGCTTCTGGTTTCATCACACGCGTGTGTGTGCAAGAGGGACAAACTGTTTCGGCAGGACAATTGCTCTTTGTCATCGACAACGAGACCTATCAGGCTGCCGTACGTCAGGCTCAGGCTGCCGTCAATCAGGCTCAGGCTGCCGTCAACACTGCCACGTCGCAGATGAACACCGCTAAACTGACTTATGACAATAGCCAGCAACTGCACAACAACAAAGTAATTGGCGACTATGAGTTGCAATCATCAAAAAACACATACGAGAGCGCTCAGGCACAGGTCAATCAGGCGAAAGCAGCGCTCGCTCAGGCTCAGGCCGGACTGGCTTCTGCCCGCGAGACATTGAGCTTCTGCTATGTCAAGAGCCCTGCCAGCGGTGTTGTGGGCAATCTGCCCTATAAGGTGGGCGCACTGGTGAGTGCTTCCTCACCGCAGCCGCTGACCACTGTGTCGAACATCAGCACCATGGAGGTCTATTTCTCCATGTCCGAGAAAGACCTGCTCGAGATGACCAAGGCTTCAGGCGGCGCTAACGCTGCCATCCAAAACCTGCCGGCAGTGAAACTGATGCTGGCCGATGGTTCCATCTACAACCACGAGGGTAGGGTGACAAAGGTGAGCGGTGTGATTGACCAGAGCACCGGCTCGGTGTCGATGATAGCCCAGTTCCCCAACCCCGAGCGTCTGCTCAAGAGCGGCGGCTCCGGTTCTATCGTCATCCCCCGCAACAATGCCAATGCCATCGTCATCCCGCAGAGTTGCGTCATGGAGGTGCAGGACAAGCATTTCGTCTATGTACTCCAAGACAGCATCGTCAACTATACCGAGATTGTTGTTGAGCCCCAGAACGACGGCCGCAACTACGTGGTAACATCTGGACTGAAAATCGGTGACAAATATGTGACCAATGGTATCACAAAACTGCAGGACAAGATGGTCATCAAACCCATCACTCCCGAGCAGTATGAGAAAAAGATGAAAGACGCCGAAAAACTGGGTGAGGCCCAGGGCGACGCATCCAAACTGAAGGAAGTGTTCAGCAAATAAAAAATCTCAAACCTCATATCTCAAACCAATAAATTATGACATTTACGAGATTTATCAAGCGGCCGGTGCTTTCTACGGTGATTTCCGTGGTGATTGTCATCCTCGGTTTCATCGGATTGCTCACGCTGCCTATTGAACAATACCCCGACATCGCACCGCCAACGGTTGTGGTTCACACCGCCTATCAGGGTGCTGATGCCGAAACGGTGAAAAACTCCGTGCTCGCACCGCTCGAAGAGAGTATCAACGGTGTGGAGAACATGACATACATGACATCGTCGGCCACCAACAACGGTTCGGCGAGCATTACCATCCAGTTCCGGCAGGGTGTCAACGCCGATATGTGTGCCGTCAACGTGCAGAACCGTGTGTCGCAGGCACAGGCATTATTGCCCGCTGAGGTCACGCGAGTGGGTGTCACCGTGATGAAACGTCAGACCTCACAGGTCATGATGTACACACTGACTTCGCCCGACGGACGTTACGATGATGAGTTCATCACTAACTACGCCAACATCAACGTGGTGCCTGCCATTAAGCGTATTCAGGGCGTAGGTGATGTGCAAAGCCCGGGTATGAAAAATTACTCCATGCGTATCTGGCTCAAGCCGGAAGTCATGAAGCAATACAACCTCATGCCCTCTGACATCACGCAGGCGCTGGCCGAGCAGAACATCGAGGCGGCTCCTGGTGCGTTTGGCGAACAGAGCGATGTGGCTTACGAGTACACGATGCGTTATCGCGGACGTCTGAAGACCCCGGAGGAATACGAAAACATCATCATCCGCAGCAATGTCGACGGACAGACGCTGAAACTCAAGGATGTGGCGCGCGTGGAACTCGGCGGATTGCAGTACTCCGTGTCGATGCGCAACAACAACAAGCCCTCTTGTATGGGTATGGTGCAGCAGATCGCAGGCTCCAATGCCAACGATATTGCCAAGCAGGTGAAAGCCACCCTCGAGGAGCAGGCGAAAAACTTCCCCCCGGGATTGGAATACCGCATCAACTATGACGTGACAGAATTCCTCTACGCTTCTATTGAGGAGGTGGTCAAGACGCTCTTCATCACGCTGGCGCTTGTGTTCCTCGTGGTGTATGTCTTCTTGCAGGACTTCCGCTCTACGCTCATCCCGCTGATTGCTGTACCCGTGTCGTTGATTGGTACCTTCTTCTTCCTGAAGATTTTCGGATTCTCCATCAACTTGCTAACGCTGTCGGCCCTCTTGCTTGCCATCTCTATTGTGGTCGATGATGCCATCGTGGTTGTTGAGGCTGTGCACGCAAAACTCGACCTGGGCTATAAGAGCGCACTGAGGGCTTCTATCGACGCCATGAATGAGATCTCGGGCGCCATTATCTCTATCACGCTCGTGATGGCCTCTGTGTTCATCCCCGTGTCGTTCATCGGCGGCACCTCGGGTACGTTCTATCGCGAGTTTGGTATTACCATGGCGGTGTCCATCTTCATCTCGGCGTTGAACGCTCTGACGCTCTCGCCGGCTCTCTGTGCCATTTTCCTCAAACCCAAAAACGAGGACGGCTCGGAGCGCAAGATGGGCCTGCTCAAGCGGTTCCATACCTCTTTCAACACTTCTTATGAGAAAATCCAGGGCAAATACAAGACTCGTGTCGAGAAACTGGTGCGCAAACCCTTGCTGGCGGGCCTCTTCGTCGTTATCGGTATCGCAGCGCTGGTGTATGGCTTGAACACCACCAAGACGGGTCTCGTGCCAGAAGAGGATACAGGTACGCTCTTCTGTACCATATCCATGCCTCCCTCGACATCTGTGGCTCGTACACGCCAGGTCATTGACCAGGTCGATGCCATGTTGGCTTCCAACACTGCCATCCAGAGCCGTGAGCAGATTCAGGGTTTTAACTTCATTGCTGGTCAGGGTTCCGACCAGGCCACGTTTATCATCAAACTGAAGCCCTTCTCTGAGCGTGGCATCACCGAGGGCGCCATGGCGGTGCTCGGCATGATTTACAAACAGACGGCCAGCATCAAAGACGCGCAGATTCTAGCTTTCTCGCCGCCTATGATTCCGGGCTTCTCGGCCAACAGCGGTCTGTCTATCGTCATGCAGGACCGTACGGGTGGCGACCTCAACAAGTTCTTCCAGATTACTCAAGGCTATCTGGCAGAACTCAACAAGCGCCCCGAGATACAGACGGCCCAGACCTCGTACAACCCCTCTTATCCGCAATATATGATTGACGTGGATGTGGCGAAGTGTAAACAGAGCGGCATCACACCGCAGACTGTGCTGAGCACCCTGCAGGGATATTATGGCGGTATGTATGCGTCTAACTTCAATGCTTATGGTAAACTCTTCCGCGTGATGATTCAGGCTGAGGTGGAAAGCCGTGAGCGTCCTGAGGGCTTGAGCAATATCTATGTGCGTACTCCTTCGGGCATGACACCTATCACCGAGTTCTGCTCGATGAAACGTGTCTATGGTCCTTCTAACATCAACCGCTTTAACATGTACACCAGTATCAACGTCACCGCCACTGTGGCCGAGGGTTATTCCACTGGTGAGGCCATCAAAGCGGTGGGTGAAGTGGCTGAAGCCAACCTCCCGCAGGGTTATGTGTATGAGTTCTCTGGTCTGACACGTTCTGAGGCCGAGTCAAGCAATTCTACAGCGCTCATCTTCCTGCTTTGTATCGTGTTCGTGTATCTCATCCTCTCCGCACAGTATGAGAGTTACCTGTTGCCGTTGGCCGTGATTTTGTCACTCCCCTTCGGTCTGGCGGGCGCTTTCCTCTTCACGAAGTGGTCGGGTCACAACAATGATATCTACATGCAGATCTCGCTTATCATGCTGATTGGTCTGTTGGCCAAGAACGCCATCCTGATTGTGCAGTTCGCGCTCGAGCGCCGTGAGACGGGTATGGCCATCTCATGGGCTGGTATCCTCGGTGCTACAGCCCGTCTGCGTCCTATCCTTATGACATCACTCGCCATGATTATCGGTCTGTTGCCTATGCTCTGGCCCTTCGGAGTCGGCGCACATGGTAACAACACCCTGGGCTATGCGGCCATCGGCGGTATGTTAGTAGGTACACTCTGCCAGATTTTCGTCGTGCCAGCCCTGTTCTATGTCTTCCAGTCGCTGCAAGAGAAGTTCAAACCCATGCAGTTCGAGGATGAGGGCAATGACGAGGCTGCCGCTGAGTTGGCTCAGTATGCCCACGGCAAACGCGAGGATTATCAGGTGGAACAGTAAATAGGTAAAGAAGTAAATAAAGTAAAAAGAATATAGCGATGATGAAGAAATTTTCAATCGCATGTATGGTCCTCTCGACGGCTTTGTTCGTCAGTTGCGGACTGTATCAGAAATATGAGCGTCCCGATGTGAATACCACGGGACTGATACGCGACAATGTGTCGCTCACCGACACGTTGGTGGCGCGTGATACCACGTCGTTCGGAAACCTGCCCTGGCGCAGTCTTTTCACCGACCCGTATCTGCAAAACCTCATTGAGAAAGGTCTGGAGAACAATACCGACCTGCTCAATGCCGCCCTCAACGTGCAGATGGCTGAGGCACAACTCAAAGCCTCGAAACTGGCGTTCCTGCCGCAGTTCACCTTCTCGCCGCAGGGTACGATAGCATCATGGGACGGCAATGCCGCCACCAAGACCTATCAGTTGCCCATCGCCGCGTCGTGGAGCGTCGACCTCTTCGGCAATCTGCTCTCACAGAAGCGAAGCGCGCAGGTGTCGCTGCTTGCCACCAAGGATTATCAGGTGGTGGTGCAGTCTAATGTGATTGCTGGCATCGCCAATATGTATTACACCCTGCTTATGCTCGACCGGCAGATTGAGGTGCTCAACGACATGACGGGGCTGACCAAGGACACATGGGACTTGATGCAGATGCAGATGGATCTCGGACGCGCCCGTTCTACCAGTGTGCAAAGCGCAGAGGCTAACTATTACTCTGTGCAGGCACAGATGACTGACATGAAACGTCAGGTGCGTGAGGTGGAAAACTCTCTCTCACTGCTTATCGGTCAACCCGCCCAGACCATCCAGCGTGGCAAACTCGAAGACCAAACGCTGCCTTCGGAGTTCAGCACGGGCATCGGACTGCAACTGCTGGCCAATCGTGCCGACGTTCATGCCGCTGAGATGCAACTCGCGTCCTGTTTCTACAATGTAGAGACCGCCCGCAGCCGTTTCTATCCTTCACTGACCATCAGCCCGTCGGGTACGTTTACCAACAGCGGTGGAGCCGGCATCGTCAACCCTGGCAAGTGGCTCCTGTCTGCAGTTGGATCGCTCGTACAGCCCATCTTTATGAGAGGACAGTTGACAGCCGCTTTGCGTGTTTCTGAAGCACAACAGCAACAGGCGTTCAACACTTGGCAGCATGCTGTATTACAGGCAGGCAGCGAGGTGAGCAACGCTTTGGTGCAGTATAATTCTTCAGCAGAAAAATCCGAGTTGGAAGAAAAGCAGATAGCTATCCTTGAGCAGAATGTGGAGCATACGCGTATGTTGTTCAAGAGTTCAGGCAGT
>JAEEGL010123181.1_pt1 | contig 18615 bp, 18 predicted proteins | sample 9134231 | NCBI WGS metagenome assembly JAEEGL01 (sample SAMN16246548, study PRJNA631951) | gut metagenome | biome: gut microbiome; feature: rumen; material: fiber-attached | host: Bos | place: Iran: Karaj | collected 2018-10 | reverse complement strand
CTTGGCATTACCAGTATCATCTTAACGATCATCGGTGTCAGACTGATCGACCAGCACATGGAGGAACAGACGATCGACACGCTGCGCGTGGCATCCACGAACCTGCGCATCTGGTATGAATGGTTCATTGACGAGGGTCAGGAACCGAGTGCGGATGATCCCTACATTGACTGTCTGAAAGACATGGGCGTGGAACTGACGCTTTTCTACGGTGATACCAGATTCTCCACCTCCGTTTTAAAGGACGACGGAACCAGAAACATCGGCACCCAGGCAGCGGAGGGCATTTGGGACACGGTTTCCAAGGGCAATGATTTCTATGATAACAGCACCAAGGTTGCCGGCAAAGATTTCTATGTATATTATGAGCCGTTCCATCACGGAACAAACGGCGAGATCATCGGTATGGCATTCGCAGGTATTCCTTCAGCGGAAGTAAATGCGGCCATTGCGAAGACGAGACGAACCTTTATCCTATGCGTTGTCATCGCTTTCCTGATCTGGTCAGGTCTTGCGATCTGGCTGGCACGCAGAGTCGGTAAGTCCTTAACGAAGGCGACCGAAGACCTTGAGGTGATCGCATCCGGTGATCTGAATGCGACAGATATTGATAACCAGAGTAATGTTACCGAAATTGCCAAATTGATCGCAACGTCACAATCGATGCACGGAACGCTCCGTAAGACGATTACTGATGTCGTCAATTCCGCGGATGACCTGTCTGCGGCAATTGATGAGGTGAACGGCACGATCGCTTCTTCACAGGATTCCACAACACAGATCCAGACGGCGATCGGCGAACTCTCCCAGACTTCCATGACAATGGCAGAGAGCGTACAGAACGTCAACGAACAGGTGATCAACATGGGCAACGAGGTCGGCGATATCGCGGAGAATGTCAAGAAACTGAACGATTCTTCCGCATCCATGAAGCAGGCCAGCGCCAGTGCAAAACAGTCCATCAGCACGATCATGGAAGGCTCCAGAAGAAGTGCCGAGGCGGTTAACGAGATCAACAATCAGGTTACTTCCACAAATGCTTCCATTGAGAAGATCAATGATGCGGTATCCCTGATCCTGGATGTAACAAGCCAGACGAAGCTCCTCTCTCTGAATGCAAGTATTGAGGCTGCAAGAGCAGGTGAATCCGGTAAGGGCTTTGCAGTTGTAGCGGAGGAGATCAAGAAACTGTCCGAGCAGTCTGAAGAATCCGGTAACACGATCAAGGCGATCGCACAGGATATCATCGCGAAGTCTTCCGAATCCGTACAGCAGGCGGCGAAGATCAGAGAGATCATCAATCAGGAACAGACGGATATGGGTGCGACAGAGGAGATCTTCAACACGCTCATCTCTGAGATTGATGTATCCGTCGGACAGATCGGCGAGATTTCCGAAAGAGTCAATGAATTAGAGGATATCAAGGGCGTCATCGTCAACAATGTATCCGACCTGAGCGCGGTATCCGAAGAGACGGCAGCAAGCTGCGAGACCGTGGAGAGCTCCGTATATCAGGTTGTGGATGCTTTCAGTTCCATTTCCGGCAAGTCGGAAGAGATGGTTGCCTTAAACGCAGGCGTAAACAATGCGGTAGACTTCTTCAAAGTATAAGCTACAAGGGTTCAGATATCGATCCACAAAGGGACTGCAGATGCAGTCCCTTGTTTTTTGCGATCCGATATGAGATAATGCACCCGTTGCGGTCACTGGGAATATAACGGAGATAACATGCGCAAGGAAGATCTGAAAACAAGAGAAGGCGTCTATGCAAGAACGGTCACGGTCAAGCCGGACATTGCCGATGTGAACGGGACGATGACGGTCTTAGCCGTTGCGGCCAATATGCAGGAAGCGGCGGGAGACCAGTTGATCGATCTTAAGATCGGATTTGACGTTACCAGTTCTCTGAAACTGCTGTGGGTCGTGGTTTGGAGTGAATTTACGTTTATCAGGCTGCCAAAGGTCGGGGAAACGGTGACGTTTTATACCTGGCCCGGCAAGAAGGTACACTGGTTTTATCCCAGACGAGCCTATGTATTTGATGAGAACGGCAACGAACTGATCCACGCGTCTTATCTTTGGATGTTAATGGATGCGGACACAAGAAAAGTCACGGAGGATAAGGGCGTGCTTGGCGTACTGCCGGTCGTTTCAATCGAAGGGGAGTGCAAGATCCCGCCCATGAAGATTCCGTTTCCGGAAGAACTGAAAGAAAGAAGTTCCCGTACGGTCATGGAGGATGAGATCGACAATAACCGGCATCTGAACAACGCACACTATCTGAACTGGATCATGCAGATCGCAGAGGAAGCAGGGTTTGCGACGGATCAGCTGCAGTCGCTCTGGATCAATTACAAAAAGGAGATCTTACCGGGAGATACGGTAGGGATTGCGTATGAAAGATCGGATTCCGAATTATTCGTGTCGGGAGACGGAGACGGAGAGCACCATTTCGTGGCAAAACTCCTTTTTTCACTTGACAAATAGTGTCCGTTTTTAGTAGTATATGTAAGTGGCGCGTAAGACGTGCCGCGGTCAAATGGGATCTTAGCTCAGCTGGGAGAGCATCTGCCTTACAAGCAGAGGGTCATAGGTTCGAGCCCTATAGGTCCCACTATGCAGACAGGATCTTCCCACTTTGTGGGCCCCTCCTATCAGCATATGGCGAGATGGCTCAACTGGCTAGAGCGTCCGGTTCATACCCGGGAGGTTGAGAGTTCAAGTCTCTCTCTCGCTATCGTGTTTATAACCCCGTATTCGTACGGGGTTTTTGTTTTTTGTGCCATTTGACAGAAACGGGCATAAAACATATAATGTTTTATTATGGTAGCGTAATAAACGCAGGAGGGAAAAATTATGAAAAAGATTATTGCTTTGCTGCTTTCTGTTGCAATGGTTGCAACGCTGTGTGGCTGCGGTTCTTCTGCAGGCGGCGGTAAGAAATGGATCATCGCAACGGATACTGTATTTAAACCGTTCGAGTACACAAACGAGAATAACGAGTTTGTCGGAATCGATGTGGATATTCTGGATGCCATTGCCAAAGACCAGGGATTTGATTATGAATTACAGTCACTCGGCTGGGATGCCGCAGTCGCAGCGATCCAGTCCGGACAGGCTGACGGTATGATCGCAGGTGCGACCATCACGCAGGAGAGAAAAGACAACGGCTGGCAGTTCTCTGACGGCTATTTCGATGCAACACAGACCTTCGTTGTTGCTGCTGATTCCGATATCACAAGCTTTGCGGATCTGACGGGCAAGAACGTTGCCGTTAAGAATGCAACAGCCGGTGCTGATTTTGCCAACTCCTTAAAGGACACCTACGGATTTACCGTTTCCGTATTCGAGGATTCACCGACAATGTACCAGGATGTTATCATGGGGAACTCCGCTGCGTGTGTAGAGGATACACCGATCATGGCTGCATCCATCAAAGAGGGTGACCTGCCGCTCCGTATTCCGGATGGAATGGAATCGGAAGCCGCTCCTTACGGATTTGCGATCATGAATGATAACAGTAAAGAACTTTTGGATATGTTCAATGCCGGGCTTTCCAATATCAGACACAACGGAACCTATCAGGAAATTCTTGATAAGTATTTGAAGTAAGATTAAAAAACTGATATGATAAGGCGTGGTGTTCCACGCCTTTTTCTTTTGTATTCAATTGCGGAGGTAGAACCTATGCTGTCCATTCTGAAATCATACGGCGTCATGCTTGTTCTCGCCATGGGCAAGACCATAGAATTGTGCCTGATCTCTCTGGTATTCGCCATGGTGATCGGCCTGATCTTTGCGCTTTGCAACGTGGCGAAAAATCGAACCCTGAACGTCATCGGAACCGTTTATGTGGATGCGGTCCGCGGCGTGCCGCTGATCGTTCTGGCGTATTTTATCTATTTCGGTGTGCCGGCGGGCATACAGGCTGCGGGTGCGGCAGACTTCAGATTATCGGCCCTGCAGGCAGGCGTCATTGCGCTTTCCATGAACTGCGGTGCCTACATGGCGGAGATCATCCGTGCCGGTATCGAAAGCGTTGACAGAGGACAGATGGAGGCAGCAAGAAGTCTGGGACTGACCTATGGAATGGGCATGCGGCATGTCGTATTACCGCAGGCCATCAAAACGATGATCCCTTCGATCATCAACCAGTTCATCATTACGTTAAAGGATACCTCCATTCTTTCGATCATCGGATTCCCGGAATTGACCAACGTCGGCAAAACGATCATGGGCAATACCTTTAAGAGTCTGGAAACATGGGCGATCGTCGGCGTGATGTACCTGATCGTGATCGTATCGCTTTCTAAAGCGTCCAAACGCGTAGAGAGGAGGCTGAACGTTGGCAGATAAGAAAATCATGGTGAAAGTAGATCACCTGAAAAAGCATTTCGGAAAACTGGAAGTTATCAAAGATCTGAGTGTTGAGATAGAAGAAGGGGAAGTGGTCGTGTTGCTGGGTCCTTCCGGTAGCGGCAAATCCACGTTCTTACGATGTCTGAACCAGCTGGAAACCGTCAGTGGCGGAACGATCGAGATCGACGGAAAAGTCATCACCGACCGGCATGTTGACATCAATAAGGTTCGTGAGAACATCGGGATGGTGTTCCAGCATTTCAACCTGTTCAACAACAAGAATGTGTTGCAGAATATCATGCTCGCACCGGTTGAACTGAAGGTCATGAACAAGGAGGAAGCCAGAAAACGCGCTGACGAACTGCTTGAGCGCGTCGGGCTTACGGATAAGGCCGATGTCTATCCGGCACAGTTATCCGGCGGACAGAAGCAGCGTGTCGCCATTGCAAGGGCGCTCGCAATGAATCCGGATATCATGCTGTTTGACGAACCGACCAGTGCACTCGATCCGGAAATGGTCGGGGAAGTGCTTGCGGTAATGAAGGAACTTGCCGCGGACGGCATGACGATGGTCGTCGTGACGCATGAGATCGGATTTGCAAGAGAAGTTGCGGACCGGATCCTGTTTATGGACGGCGGTTATCTTGTGGAAGAGGGTACCCCGGATGAGATCCTGAATCATCCGAAGGAAGCCCGTACGATTGATTTCTTAAATAAGGTGCTTTGATATGAAACGGATTATTACGATCAGCAGGGAATACGGTGCTGCCGGTGGTGAGATCGGCAGAAGACTGGCCAGTGAACTCGGCTTTGAATACTATGACAAATCGATCATTCTCAATGTTGCCAGAGAAGCAAACATTGATGTGGAGCATGCCGACAAGTGGGATGAGGTCGTTCCCGCAAATTTCGGGTTCGCGCAGAGCCTGTTTGATTTTTACAACAGACCGCTTTCCGAAAAACTGTTCCAGGCACAGAGTAAAGTGATCAGGGATCTTGGCGAGAAGGGCAACTGTGTGATCGTCGGCAGAAACGCCAATACGATCTTAAAAGAATATGATCATTCCCTTCATGTCTTCCTGCATGCCAATCTCAAATGGCGTGTTAAGAGAATGCAGGAGAAGGTGGAGGGCACCACCCCGGAGAAGCTTGCCGAGCAGGTGGAATTGATCGACAAGCGGCGCAGAAAATACTGTTCGTATTACACCAATACAGAATTTGGAAGCGCCAAATACTATGATATTTGCTTGGATACGGGCAGGCTCGGGATCGATGCGTGCGTCCGCATCCTTTTGGAAATGGCATGAAATGCGTTACAGTAAAAATGAATTATCAACGACACTGAATATGGCCTGGCCGGCCGTGATCGAGTCTTTTTTTGTTGCCTTCGCCGGATTGATTGACTCCCTGATGGTGAGTTCCATGGGTGCCTATGCGGTTGCGGCGGTAGGGCTTACCACGCAGCCGAAATTTGTCGGGTTTTCCTTTTTCTTCGCGTTGAATGTTGCCGTGTCTGCACTGGTTGCAAGAAGGCGCGGTGAGAATAAGAAAGAGGATGCCAACCGGATCATGCTGACGGCAATCGTCACTGCGGTCGCGATGGCAATCCTGCTTTCCGTGATCTTTGTCAGTACTGCGGATCCGATCATCCGGCTGTGCGGTTCCACGGAGGAGACGCATGAGGCAGCCGTGATCTATTTCCGGATCATCATGGGTGGGATGCTCTTTCCTGCCGTACAGATGGCGATCAACAGTGCGCAGCGCGGCGCAGGATATACCAGGATCACCATGATCACCAACATCACCAGCAATACGGTGAATATCGTCTTCAACTATCTGCTGATCGGCGGACACTGCGGATTTCCGGCGCTGGGGATCCACGGGGCAGCATTCGCAACGGTGCTCGGTACGGTGGTTGCCTGTATCATGAGCCTGATCTCGATCAGCCGGGGTGAACACTTTGTCAGCCTGCGCTATGTATTTCGCGAACGGATCAGGCCGGCGTTTACTTCCCTGAAGCAATTGATCCGGGTCGGTTATTCCGTTTTCTTTGAACAGATCCTGATGCGGACCGGTTTCATGCTGACGGCGATCATGGCAGCGGATCAGGGAACCGCGGCAATGGCGGCACACCAGGTCGGCATGAACATCATGGGTTTGACTTTTTCGTTCGGAGACGGCCTGCAGGCGGCGGCAGTTGCGCTGATCGGCCGGAGTCTGGGCGAGGGAAACGAAGAAGGGGCCAAGCGTTACGGGAGGATCTGCCGGATGTACGGTATGATCATCGCATGTGCGCTTGCCTGTATGTACTTCTTCGGTGCCAGATGGATGATGCAGTTATTCTTTGCGGAACCACATATCGTTGAGATCGGTGTTTCCATTATGCGTGTCATCATCTTTATCGTGTTCTTCCAGGTGATCCAGGTGGTACACATGGGATGCCTGCGTGGCGCCGGAGATACGTTTTACACGGCAGTTGCAACGACCGTTTCCGTTACGATCATCCGCTCCGTGGTATCCTATTTCGCAGGATATGTGCTGGGAATCGGTATCATCGGGATCTGGATCGGTGTTCTGGCAGATCAGATCTCACGGTTTCTGTTCGCGTCGATCCGGTTTGCCCGGGGGAAATGGGTCAAGATCAAGATATAGAACTCAGATAGGAGAATAACCATATGAAAATTTACAATACGCTTAGCGGCCGGAAAGAGGAATTCGTACCGATCGAAGAGGGCAAAGTCAGAATGTACGTGTGCGGGCCTACCGTATACAATCTGATCCATATCGGAAATGCCAGACCCATGATCGTATTTGATACGGTCAGAAGATATATGGAGCATAAGGGCTATCAGGTGAACTACGTTTCCAATTTCACGGACGTGGATGATAAGATCATTAAAAGAGCCCTGGAAGAAGGCGTTGATTCATCGGTCATTTCCGAGCGTTATATCGACGAATGCAAAAAAGACATGCAGATGATGAACGTGAGGCCTGCGACCACGCATCCGAAAGCAACGGAAGAGATCGGCGGGATGATCGACATGATCAAAACGCTGATCGATAAAGGCTATGCTTATGCGGCCGCGGACGGAACCGTGTATTTCAGGACCAGAAAATTCAAGGGCTACGGAAAACTCTCCCATAAGAACATTGATGACCTGCAGGGCGGTATGCGTGCGCTTCTGGTATCCGGCGAGGACCAGAAAGAAGATCCGCTGGATTTCGTTCTGTGGAAGCCTAAAAAAGAAGGCGAACCTTTTTGGGAATCTCCCTGGTGCGATGGAAGACCGGGCTGGCACATCGAATGCTCGGTGATGAGCAAAAAATACCTCGGTGATGAGATCGATATCCATGCTGGCGGAGAGGATCTGGTCTTTCCGCATCATGAAAACGAGATCGCACAATCCGAGGCGGCAAACGGAAAGCAGTTTTCCAGATACTGGATGCACAATGCATTCTTAAACATCGACAATAAGAAAATGAGTAAATCCCTCGGAAACTTTAAGACCGTGCGGGATATTTCCGAGAACTATGACCTGCAGGTACTGCGCTTCTTCATGCTCAGTGCACATTACAGAAGTCCGCTGAATTTCTCGGCCGACTTAATGGAAGCGGCAAAGAATTCTTTGGATAGGATTGTGACCTGCGCGTCAAATCTGAAATACGGGATCGATCATGTCCAGGCTGAAAATGCGACGGAAGCAGAGCAGCAGCTGCTTCAGGAGGCCGAAAAGTTCACGGAGCAGTTCGATGCGGCCATGGATGATGATTTTAATACGGCCGATGCGATCACGGCGATCTTTGATCTGGTCAAATTCATCAACACCAACACGAACGAGGAATCTTCCCGTGCATTCTTAACCGGTCTGCGTGACCAGCTGGTGATGTTATCCGATATCTGCGGCCTGATCGTTGAGAAAGAGGAAGAGTCACTGGATGCACAGGTGGAAGCGCTGATCGAAGAACGTCAGAGCGCGAGAATGAACAAAGATTTTGCAAGGGCTGATGAAATCCGCGATCAGTTAACACAGATGGGCATCGTTCTGGAAGACACCAGAGAAGGCGTGAAATGGCATCGCCAATAGGAATATGTTAGATTGTATCAATGAAACATTTGGTTTACATAAAGTTGATCTGCGGACCTATTCGCCACTGGCACTTGCCTTTATCGGCGACAGTGTGTTTGCGACGGTCGTAAAGGCAGTGATCATTGAGCGGGGCAATTGTCCGGGCAACAAGCTGCACTATTATTCTGCGCATCTGGTACGTGCCGAGTCGCAGGCTTTGATGTATGACCTGTGGAAGGAATGCATCAGTGAAGAAGAGGCTGTGATCCTGCAGCGCGGACATAATGCGAAAACTGTCAATAAAGCGAAGAACGCGACCGACGCAGATTATCGGAAAGCCACGGCGGTTGAGACGCTGACGGGCTATCTTTTTCTTGCCGGAGAAGAAGAGAGACTGTGTGAACTGATCCGTATGGGGATTGAAGCCGTGTATGCGGCAGACGCGAAAGAAGAGCAAGAGCGGAGTGGGATCAATGGAAACAAACGAATTCCGGATCGAAGGGCGCAATGCCGTACTGGAAGCGCTCAGATCCGGCAAAACAATCGATAAACTGTATGTGCTTGACGGTTGTCAGGACGGTCCCGTTCTGACGATCAAAAGGGAAGCCGGCAAACGGGATGTCATCATCAAATATGTTGATAAGGTGCGGCTTGACCAGATGAGCGAGACAGGCCACCATCAGGGTGTGATCGCGATCGGTGCTGCGATCGCCTATGCGGAAGTAAGCGATATTCTGGAAGAGGCTGCAAAAAAGGGAGAGGATCCGTTTATCCTGCTTCTCGATCATGTAGAGGACCCTCACAATCTCGGCGCCATCATCCGGACAGCCAATTTAGCCGGTGCGCACGGGGTCATCATTCCCAAGGACAGAGCCGTGGGGCTGACGGCTGCCGTGATGAGAGCTTCCGCGGGAGCCCTGAACTATACAAAGGTTGCCAGGGTTTCCAATTTAAGCCGTACCATGGAAGAACTGAAGGAAAAGGGAATCTGGTTTGCCTGTGCCGATATGCAGGGAGAGGTCATGTACGACCTGAACCTGACAGGCCCGATCGGACTTGTGATCGGAAATGAAGGGAGCGGCGTGTCCAGACTGGTTAGGGAAAACTGCGACTATGTGGCAAAAATCCCCATGCACGGCGATATCGATTCGCTGAACGCATCCGTTGCGGCAGGTGTTCTGGCCTATGAGATCGTCAGACAGAGGATGATAAAGAAATGAGCAAAGAACTCTATCAAAATTATACCGATGAGGAACTGGTCGCGTTCGTGCATCAGGGCGACCGGGCCGTGGTCGATTTTCTGATGGAAAAATATAAGAACCTTGTTCGCAATCAGGCGCGGGCCATGTATATGCAGGGAGCTGACAAGGATGATCTGATCCAGGAAGGCATGATCGGACTATTTAAGGCGATCCGCGATTACAGTGACCGGCATGATACGCGGTTCAAAACATTTGCAACGCTCTGTATATCCAGGCAGATCTCAACAGCCGTGGAGAATGCAAAACGTAAAAAGCACACGCCCTTAAATTCTTATGTATCCCTGGATGCGCAGGATGAAGACGGGGAATCGATGCGTTATGAAACACTGCTGTCCTTAGCCAGCAGCCCGGAAGAGAAGATCATCGATAAGGAACGCGCGAGCGCTCTGAACGATGCCATACAGCAGGTCTTAAGCCCGATGGAAAAAGAAGTGCTCAAGCTGCTTCTTGAAGGCATGAATTATGTGGAGATCGCACATGCCTTAAGCCGTGAAGAAAAGTCCGTGGACAACGCCCTGCAGCGGATCAAAAAGAAGATCAAAACACAGGTTTTGCCGACCTTCGGAGAAAAATAACATGAAAAGACAAACCATAGAATTGACAACGGATGCGATGTTAGCCGCAATGTGCACGGTACTCGGTATTTTTGCCAGGTTTCTGGATTTCGGGTTTATCAAGCTTTCGCTGGAAAGCTTTCCGGTGCTGGTTGCAGCCCTCCTGTTCGGACCGGTGGACGGTGTTGTGGTTGCCCTCGTGGGAACATTCCTTTCCCAGCTGCTCCAGTACGGACTGGATCCTTCCACACCGCTTTGGATCATTCCGTATTGCATCATCGGTCTGATCTGCGGTCTGTATGCGAAAAAATACAAGTATTACAACACGAGCCGGCAGATCTTAACGATCGTTTCCGGAATGGAGATCCTCCTGTTTGCATTGAATACGGTAGCATTGTATTTTTATGCCGAGCTCGTTTCCGTTTTCCATACCGAATGGATCGGGAAATCCGGTTATGCTTACGTGATCAGCGGAATTTTCCCGCGTATCGTTGTCGCTGTCATCAAGGCGGCAGGATTCGGTTTTCTGATGCCCCCGCTGCTTCGGGCACTGCACCGGTTTCGGAACCGGAATAATTGACAGTAGATTATGGGCATGGTAGAATTACCAATATGCTGACGTGGCACAGTAGGTAGCGCACCGCATTGGTAGTGCGGAGGTCTCGGGTCCGATTCCCGACGTCAGCACGCAAAGTCCCGTCAAGGGACTTTTTTCAAAATTGGGATTATTGAGGATATGAAATGAATTATCTCATTTCTGCGGATTCCACCTGCGACCTGAGTGCAGAACAGATCCGTGACAACCATATCGGGATCATGCCGCTGCATATTGAGCTGGGCGGAAAAGAATATCTGGACGGTGTCGATGTAGCGCCGGATGATATTTTTGCCTATGTGGATGGCGGCGGTGATCTTGCGGCAACAGCTGCGGTCAACCCGGAAGAATATGCGGACTGTTTTGAACAGTGGGCAAAAGAATATGATTTTGTCATTCATATCACGATCTCTGCCGATTTTTCCTCCTGCTTTCAGAATGCATGCATTGCAGCGGAAGATCTTGACAACGTTTATGTTGTAGATTCCAGGAACCTGTCCACGGGACACGGTCTTGTTGTTTTGGAAGCCTGCAGGATGGCGAAGGAAGGTCTTGCACCGGATCAGATCGTTTCGCAGCTTAACGAACTGACCGGCCGTGTGGAAGCCAGCTTTATTCTGGAGCATCTCTCTTACCTGCGAAAGGGCGGCAGGTGTTCCTCCATTGCGGCACTTGGTGCCAATATGCTGAAACTTCGTCCGTGCATTGAAGTGCGCGACGGAAAAATGGGTGTCGGAAAGAAATACCGCGGGAACTTTGAAAAATGCCTGCGCGCCTATATTCAGGATCAAATAAAAGACAGAACCGATCTGGAACTTACCAGGATCTTTATCACGCATACCAGACTGCCGGAGCAGACCATCGAAGTCGCACAGGAGACCGTCCGTGATCTGCAGGCATTTACGGAAGTCTGTGAGACACTTGCAAGCTGCACGGTCAGCACCCATTGCGGACCCGGCACCATCGGAGTCCTGTTCATACGAAAAGGAGGCAATCCATGAAGTACAACCTCAATGTTGACGAGAATACTGCCCTGGAGCTGTTCCGCTCACAGGTGATGACAGGCAAGGCGGATATTTTGACCAATGTGCAATGGCAGATCCGGGAGGCACAGGCCGAATCCGAGGAAGCGGATCTTGCGAGAACTCCTTTTTTGCGTACGCTGATCGAACTGCTCGGGCGTTTTGAGAAGAAGATTGACAAAACGCCGCTTTTTGAGGCACCTGACAAGTGGTGGGCTTATTCCTTCGAGATTGCCAGCACGGCGATCACACTGAATCTGGAGCATTATACTTCCGTTGTTTTCAATGCGGAGAGAGAAATAGAAGATTCCGAAGTGGATGCGACGCTGCCGCTTCTGTCCGTTAAGGCAGAGATGCTGACGGTGGATGATTTTGCCGTGCGCAACCATGTGCTGCCTGTAACGGTCAGACAGTGGATCAGACGCGGCAAACTGCGTACGGCCGTCAAAGCCGGTGCGGAATGGAGGATTCCGGAGCTTACCGAGATCCCTGTCAGAGGGTATCGCCCCGCCAGATATGAATGGGATGCAAACCTTGCGGGATTACCCGAGGAATTCGCATATATCAATCAATACCGTTCGGCAGAATTTTCACAGGATCCGGCCGATAAGAATCTGTTTCATATTGATTTTTCCGACGGGGAAAAGGACATGCGTGTCAACTGCAACACGAAGGGAAGAGAGCAGTTGGAACTGATGCTGATCGCGAATCCCATGGTGACCTATGTTTCCGATTCTTTCGGAATCTTTGCCTGATTTTTTCCGAACGCCTATGAAGAAATTTGATATCGCCCAAATCAAAGACCCCGCATTCTTTGCGGAGAATAAGATCGAAGCGCACAGCGCGCACAAATACTACCGGAATGAGCAGGAATTAAAATGCGGAAATTCCGGTTTTTGCATGTCTTTAAACGGATTCTGGAAGTTTCACTATGCACCGAATTTAAAAGCGGCACCGGAAGGGTTTGAGAAGCCCGGTTATGATATCAGTGCTTTTCGCGATATCCGTGTTCCGGCGCATATCCAGATGGAAGGTTACGGGCATCCGGCCTATGTGAATATACAGTGGCCGTGGGACGGACATGCCGAGATCAAACCGGGTGAATTGCCGGATGAGTGGAATCCGGTTGGAAGTTATGTAAACTTCTTTACGCTGCCGGAATCCTTTGACAGATCCCGTGTTTATATTTCTTTCCAGGGCGTGGAGAGTGCGTTCGCGCTTTGGTGCAACGGGAAGTATGTCGGCTATGCGACCGACAGTTTTACGCCTTCTGATTTTGACTTAAGTCCTTTTGTTCAGAAAGGGGAGAACAAACTGGCCGTGCAGGTATACCGGTTCAGTGCCGGAAGCTGGTGCGAGGATCAGGATTTCTTCCGCTTTTCCGGGATATTCAGGGATGTCTTTTTATATACGACACCGAAGGTGCATGTATTTGATCTGAAGGTTGAGACAAGGCTGTCCGAAGATCTTACCGATGCGACCCTGATCGCAAAGCTTCGCATGACCGGGCGGGCAGGGGCGAGAGTTGCCCTTTATGCACCCGCGGCAGGGAAGCGCGGTGAAGTGGTTTTCGCCAGCCGGACCAAAACGGATCTGAATACCGAAATATCCGTTCCGGTTGAGAACGTCAGACTCTGGTCTGCGGAGGATCCGGCACTTTACACGCTGTTGATCGAGATCCTTGCGGACAACGGGGATCTTATGGAGATCATCGAGCAGAAGGTCGGGTTCAGACGTTTTGAGATCGTCTCCGGCATCATGCGCCTAAATGGCAAACGGATCGTTTTCAAGGGCGTCAACAGACATGAGTTCACGTCAACAAAGGGAAGAGTACCTGATAAAGAGGCACTGATCACTGATCTGATCACCATGAAGCAGAATAACATCAATGCGATCCGGACTTCCCACTATCCGAATGATGAAATGCTCTATGATCTGTGTGATGAATACGGACTCTATCTGATCGCGGAAAACAACCTGGAAACACACGGTTCCTGGGATGCCTATGAGCGGGGACAACTTCCGATCGAAGATGTGATCCCGGGCAATCGCAAGGAATGGGAGCCGATGCTGCTTGACCGCGTGAAGTCCTGCTATGAGCGCGATAAAAATCACCCGTCCGTGTTAATCTGGTCGCTCGGCAATGAAGCGTTCGGCGGCAGCGTTTTGTATGAGATGGCGCAGCTGTTCCGCAAGCTGGATCCGACACGTCCCGTGCATTACGAAGGCATCTTCCGCGACAGACGATTTGAAGACACGACGGATATCGAGAGCCGGATGTATCTGCCGGTTCCCGAACTGAAAGAATGGCTTAAGGACCACCGCGAAAAACCGCTGATCAGCTGCGAATACATGCATGCGATGGGAAATTCCTGCGGGGCCATGGATGAATATCGGCGTCTTACCGAAGAAGACGAGCTCTATCAGGGCGGATTCATCTGGGACTATATCGATCAGTCCATCACGAAGAAGGACCGTTACGGGAAAGAATTTCAGGCGTACGGGGGTGATTTTGACGAACATCCCAATGACGGGAATTTCTCCGGAAACGGGATCGTCTACGGAAGAAATCGCAAGCCGTCACCGAAGATGCAGACGGTCAAATACAATTACCAGAATCTGTTTGTGACTTTTACGGATGATACGTTTACCGTGATCAACCGGCATCTGTTTACCGACAGCAGTGCATTTACATGCCTTGTTACGCTTGAAAAAGAAGGGCATCCCATCGCAGAGGAACTTGTGCAGACTGCTGTAAAACCGCTGTGGGAGGAAACTTACCGGCTCCCGTTTGAAATGCCCAAAGACCCCGGAGAATATGCACTGACGGTTTCTTTCAGACTGCGGGAGGATACAGTCTATGCGTGTGCAGGCCATGAGGTGGCATTCGGGCAGAAGGTGTTTATGGTTGAGCCTACTGATGGGACCGGGGCTGTGGGAGCAACAAATGGGCAGGATCCCGAACGGAAAGCAGCCATGCGTGTGGTGCACGGATTCAATAATCTCGGGGTGTTCGGGGAGCATTTCGAAGTACAGTTTTCGTATCTTGCCGGCGGGCTGGTGTCTTATCGCATCGGCGGTGTGGAACTGCTTAAGGAACCGGTCAGGCCGAATTTCTGGCGGGCGCCTACCGATAATGACAGAGGAAACGCGATGCCGTACCGCTATGCACAGTGGAAGATCGCGAGCATGTATGTATCGAATCTTTCCAGAGACCGGTACGGGGAAGAAGAAAATCAATATACAATTCCCGAGATTCTGGAGGATTCTTCGGAAGCGGTCACGATCCGTTTTACATACCGGATGCCGACAACGCCTGAGAGCAGCTGCAGCCTGACATACCGGGTGATCCCAACGGGCGAGATCACTGTGACGCTTTCTTATGATCCGGTTGTTGAACTCGGTGACATGCCGGAATTCGGTGTGATCATGAAAACGGATGCAGACTTTAACCGCATCAACTGGTACGGGTACGGACCTGAAGAGACGTATGCGGACCGCATGAGCGGGGCAAGGCTTGGCATCTTTTCACAGGATGTTACGGACATGCCGGAATACCTGGTTCCGCAGGAGTGTAATAACCATGCGGGTGTACGGAATGCTTCGGTGGTTGATGCGCGGGGACGCGGCCTGTATATCTTTGGAGATAATCTGAACGTATCGGCGCTGCCGTATTCAGTACACGAACTGGAAAATGCAAAGCATGCCTTTGACCTGCCGGAAATCCATTATACGTATGTCAGGGTTTCCATGGCACAGATGGGCATCGGCGGAGATGATTCCTGGGGTGCTCTGACGCATCCTTCATATCTGATCGATGTCGGCAGGAAATTGGAGTTTACGTTTTCTATAAAAGGAATCTGAGAAATGAGATAGTTGAATAAAGCCTCATGGCACTGGATGCCATGGGGCTTTTTCTTGTGTGGTCCGTTGGGTTTGCATATGATTGGAAAATGCAGGTTGACAAAATCGACACGAGTGTCTATAATGAAAATCGACACGAGTGTCGAAAAGGAGAAAACAATGGCAACGAAAGCAGAAAGAACCAGAGAAACAATCCTGCAGTTATCCTATCCGCTGTTTGCGCAGAAGGGATTTAAACAGGTGACCATGAAGGATGTGTGTGAAGTGACCGGCTTAAGCCGCGGCGGTCTTTACAGTCACTTTTCAGGCACAGCCGAATTATTTGCGGATCTGCTTGGAAGCATTACTTCGAAGGATGCGATGGACTTTGAAGGGGATATGAAAAACGGGGTCAGTGCCCGGGAAATTCTTGAAAAAGCATTGCAGCAGATGGAAGAAGAAATGCTGCGGCCACAGGATTCCTTAAGCATTGCAATTTATGAGTATGCGGAGACGACCGACAATAATGTATTGGCGCAATACAATAAAAAAGCGGTGAAAAAATGGTCCGGTTTGATCCGTTACGGGATCGAAAAGGGAGAATTTCAGGAAGCGGACATCGATGAGATCGTGCAGGTGATCTTATATTCCTATCAGGGGATACGCATGTGGAGCAGGATCGTTCCCATCCGGCCGAAAACGGCGCAGGCCGTATGTAACCATATCAGAAAAACATTAACAGGAGAAACAAGATGATCACATTAAGAAGACCATTACCGGAAGATGAAGCAAGCGCACTTTCGTTTAAGGAGGAATTCATAAAGTACGGAGAGAACATCATTAACGGAAGCGAACTGCTCGATCAGACGGATTCCTATGCGCAGTGGTTAAAAAGCGTTACGGATAATACCGATCCGAAAACCGTCAATCCGTCCTGGGTGGTAACGGATACGTATTTTGCATTTGATGATGCGGGCAGGCTGGTCGGCGTGATCGATCTGCGGCATGAACTGAATGATTTCCTTAAGGATTTCGGTCACTGCGGATACAGCGTCAGACCGTCGGAGAGAAGAAAAGGGTATGCCACGAAGATGCTTTCGCTGATCAGGGAGCGTGCGGCAGAAGCCGGGATGGACCGGCTGCAGTTATCCGTTGAGCGGGATAATGAACCGTCCGTTAAGACCATCATTAGAAACGGCGGAAAGTACGAAAGAAGCTTTGAATTTGAAGGTGAGGAAGCGGATGTGTATCTGATCGACCTGACGTAAGGGCAAAACGATTTCTGCGTTGGCAAAATATAATTTAGGTTGAAAAAGACGGAATTGGATGATATGATTTTTCTGTGCACAACTGACGGATAGCGTAAGACGCTGTGGAGTTTACCACATGGAGTGCACAACCTGCGGGCCTTTGAGGCTCATCCGTTTACCGGATCGCAGGATACGAAGTCGACCGTCTGGGCAATCCCGATTCGGGGTTGCCCTTTTTTGTTTTCCAAATCACTAAGGTTGGCTTCGAATACCTACTAAAATGCATCATGGTACTGTTTGGTAGGTATCGGAAAATGGAAGCGATAATGTCATACCTACTAAAGAATGAAATTTGCTTGTTTAGTAGGTATCAAATGACGATTTAGCGATATCATAAAGACAATCATTCATTTTTTTCATCGTTGACAAGGAAAAATGACCTACCTGGGAGAGAAAGAAGTGCGATTGGTAGGTATTGATAAAATTATAACGAAAGCCGATGCCTACCGGATCGGAAAAAAGTGAGTTTTAGTAGGTGTTGATGGAACAATAAAACAAATACAAAAAAGGAGAGTGGCACATGGAAAAGAAGAACATCGAAACCGAACTGCAGAACAATGCGTATCCCGGACGCGGGATCATCATCGGGAAATCCGCTGATGGAAAATATGCCGTTACCGCATATTTCATCATGGGCAGAAGTGAGAACAGCAGAAACAGGGTGTTTGTGGAAGACGGAGAAGGGATCCGCACGCAGGCATTTGATCCGTCCAAGATGAAGGATCCGTCGCTGATCATCTATGCGCCGGTCAGAGTACTCGGCAATAAGACGATCGTGACAAACGGCGATCAGACGGATACGATCTATGAAGGCATGGACAAACAGCTGACCTTTGAGCAGTCCTTAAGAAGCCGTGAGTTCGAGCCGGATGCGCCGAACTACACACCCCGTATTTCCGGTATCATGCATGTGGAAAACGGAGCATACAATTACGCCATGTCCATTTTAAAATCCAATCAGGGAGATCCGTCTTCCTGCAACCGTTATACATTTGCTTACGAAAATCCGAAAGCCGGCGAAGGCAGATTCATTCATACCTATATGGGTGATGGCAATCCGCTGCCGAGCTTTGAAGGAGAACCGGAACTGGTCGGTCTTGCAGGCGACATCGATACATTCACAAACAGCATTTGGAATGCACTGAACGCTGACAACAAGGTATCATTATTTGTCCGCTACATCGACATTGCGACCGGAAAATACGAGACGAGAATCTGTAACAAAAATCAGTAACCTGCGCAAGGTTCAATGATCAGACAGGAGGAAAACCATGAAAGAATTTGAACTGAAATACGGGATCAACCCGAACCAGAAACCCGCAAAGATTTACGTAGAGAGCGGAGAAGACCTGCCGATCACCATCTTAAACGGCAGACCGGGCTATATCAATTTTATGGATGCATTCAACGGCTGGCAGCTGGTCAAGGAACTTAAGGAAGCAACGGGGTATCCCGCTGCAACATCCTTTAAGCATGTGAGCCCTGCGGGAGCAGCGATCGGAAAGCCGTTATCCGATACCTTAAAACAGATCTATTTCGTAGACGATCTCGGGGAGCTGTCTCCGATCGCCTGCGCATATGCAAGAGCAAGAGGTGCGGACAG
>JAEEGL016932691.1_pt1 | contig 18616 bp, 15 predicted proteins | sample 9134231 | NCBI WGS metagenome assembly JAEEGL01 (sample SAMN16246548, study PRJNA631951) | gut metagenome | biome: gut microbiome; feature: rumen; material: fiber-attached | host: Bos | place: Iran: Karaj | collected 2018-10 | reverse complement strand
CTGGTTCTCGGTGAAATACAGTGGGTTCTCCATCTTGCCGATGTCGTGGTACAGGGCCCCCACCTTGGCAAGCAGTGCGTCGCCGCCAATTTCGCTGATAAGGTCTTCTGCGATGTTGGCCACCTGCATCGAGTGCTGGAAGGTGCCGGGGGCACGCCGTGAAAGCTCACGTAGCGCAGGGTGGCCGGTACTCGACAGTTCCATCAGCGTGAGGTTGGTCGTCATGCCGAATATCCTCTCGAACAGGTAGATGAGAGGGTAGGCCATCAGTGTAAGCAGTGCGTTGAGGAAGAACATCAGGTATCGGTTGGGACTGATGAGTTGCAGGTTGCTCTCTTGGCTCAACACACCGAAGGTATAGATGAGTGAGTAGCTGACGAAAATCACCCCTGCCAGAACAAAGAACTGGCTGCGGTTCACCAGGTCGCGCACTGCGATGATGCACATAATGCCGGTGACCAGCTGGTAGAATATGAATTCGTAAGAGTTCGGCACCAGGCTGGCCAGTATTATCACCGTGGTGAGGTGGATGTAGAGGGCCGCCCTCATGTCGAAGAAAACCCTCATCAGTATGGGTACGATGCAAATCGGCACCAGCAGTGTCCAGTCGGGATTTACCCTGACAACCAACGCCATGAAGGCCGATATAAGACCTATGACCACCAGCACAAAGGTTACCTTGCGGTTGTCGCCGAGGATGGAGTGGCGTGTGTTGAGCAGGAAAAGATAGAGGGCCGTAAGGGCCATTGCCGCCAAGGCTATTTGTCCCAGCAGCTGCCCCAGCAGGCTGTAGTTGTCAGAGAAGCGGCGGTCGTTCTCGGCCTCGAGGCTGGCAATGACCTGTGCCTTCTCGGCGGTCACCTCCTCGCCTTTGGCCACGATGCGCTCGCCCGCCATCACCGTGCGGCTGCTGTAGGCCACCTGCGACAGGCGGGAGTCGAGTTCAAGCGCTGTTCGGTTTTCGTCCAGAACAAGGCTTGGCACGAGGATGCTGTCCCTCAACAGTGAGGGTGCCAGATCGTCGCGCGTGACATACTCGCTGGCGCGATGCTCGCTGCCGACGTTGCCCTCGAGTAGCACGATGGTGTGTTGCCGTATGTCGCCCATTCCTTCGGGAACGGCCAGGTATCCAATGCGGTAGATACTGTCAAGTTGACGTCTCATACGCATCTGCTCGCCACCTTCCACCCTCCATCTTCCGCTCATCAGTCGCTGCATGGCCTCGCCGCGTGCCGAGTCGCTGGCGCGATAGTAGAGGATGGCACGCTGCCGCTCGGCATCCTGCTCGCGCTGTATTTCGTCCTCGCTCTTCATCACCGCGAAGTCGAACGGCGCCACCAGGTCGGCATTGCGCCAGATGGCCCCCGTCTTGTAGTCGTAGTGCATACCCTGACGCGTATGGGGGAATATGACCACAATGAGCGTGGCCGTCAGCAGCATGGCCAGCACTTTGTAGAGCAGCGCAAGCCGCCGGATAGTTCCTGATAAAATATTCTGCATCTCGTTGCTTTGTAAAAACGGATTTCGGGGTGCAAATTTACGCATATTTTCGCAATATCCTGAAAAAAACGTCATTCGTTGTTAATTAGGTGTTAAATGTCAGGGGTTTAACTAATGGGTGAATATTGACATCAGAACGGCAATTGACGGCATTTCAATAATGTAAAGTGGGTATTTCGAGCCTTGCTTTCATTGCCTTTCTTTGGCTCTCTTAAGGCGTTGATTGTGGTATGAAGAAATAGGGCTGTTGAAAACTTATTTTGCTGAACGGCGTTTTTTTTGTATCTTTGCCGTGGTAATTTTGTGCGGATTAATAGATAACGGTCTAAAACACAATATATTATTAATAATCTTATAAATTAAAACAAACAAACAATGAGCGGATTCTTCGGTATTGTATCCGAGCAACCATGTATCACCGATTTGTTCTACGGGACAGATTATCATTCGCATCTTGGCACCAAGCGTGCCGGTCTGGCAACCTTCGACGGTCCGCAGGCTCACCAGAACATCCACAACATTGAGAACTCTCATTTCCGTCCGAAGTTCATGAAGGACTTGGACGAGATGAAGGGGCGCGTAGGCATCGGTGTCATCAGCGACACAGAGGCGCAGCCAGTGATGGTCAACTCGCACCTTGGCCGCTTCGCCATCGCCACTGTGAGCCGCATAAACAACATGGCCGAACTGGAGAAGGACTGCCTGGACAAGCACCAGCAGTTTACCGACCTCAGCCGTGGGGCAACCAACCCTACCGAGCTGATTGCCCTGCAGATTACACAGGGGAAGGATTTTGTGGAAGGCATCGAGAACGTGTACAACCGTGTCAAGGGCAGCTGCACGATGCTGATACTGACGCCCGACGGCATCATTGCTGCCCGCGACCGATATGGTCGTACACCTATAGTCATCGGTCGCCGTGGCAACGACTATGCCGTGGCTTCAGAAAGCCACTCCTACGTCAACCTCGGTTATGAGACCTGCCGTTTCGTCGGACCCGGTGAGGTGGTGAAGATTACTACCGAACATGGCATCGAGGTGATGCGTTCGGCCGAAAAGAAACTGCAGGTCTGTTCGTTCCTGTGGATTTACTATGGCTACCCCTGCACCGAATACGAAGGCATCAACGCCGAGGAGGTGCGCTACAACCTGGGACGGCTGATGGGCGAGCGCGACACCGACCTCAACCCCGATTTCGTCAGCCCTATTCCCGACTCGGGCATCGGCATGGCCCTGGGTTACAGCAACGGACGCCGGATACCATACAAGCGTGGCCTGCTCAAATACACGCCGACATGGAGCCGCAGCTTCATGCCGGTGAGCCAGAGCGACCGCTTCCTCGTGGCCAAGATGAAGCTTATCCCCAGCCGAGCCGTGTTGAGCGGCAAAGAGGTTGTGTTCTGCGATGACTCCATCGTGCGTGGCACACAGCTTCGCGACAATGTGAAGATGCTCTACGACTACGGTGCCAAGGCGGTGCATGTCCGCATCAGCTGCCCACCGCTTGTCCACGGCTGCACCTTCTTGAATTTCAGCACGTCGAAGACAGACCGCGAGCTTATCACACGCCGTGTCATCGAGGAGCTTGAGGGTGGCACCATCGGCGGTACGATACCGATGGAGAAACTCAACGCCTACCACAATGCCTCCACACAGGAATACGCCCGCAGGGTGGAGGTGATTCGCCGCCATGTCGGTGTGGATACATTGAGGTTCAATACTTTAGATGATGTGTGCGAAGCCATCGGCATGGACAAGAGCCAAATATGCACACACTGCTTCGACGGAAGCTCGTATGGCGACTGATAAAATTGAGGATTGAAAATTGAGAATTGAAATTGAAATCATGAACTGGCTCAAAAGTTTAATTGATGGTAGAAAACTGAGGATGCTCATTACTGTGAGCCTCATTCTCAATTTTCAATTTTCAATTTTCAATTCCGCAAACGCACAGAGCCCCACGGTTCTGTCGGTTACCGATATATTGCCCAACTATGGATTGACGGCGGTGTGGGTTGATGACACAGCAGGGGTAATGGACTATCTGGCCAGCCAGCCTCAAGACTATGTGTCGCTGACCAACCTCTGCGTGTCGTTGCGTACCCGTGCGCAGAAAGCTATCAGTTCGCTGGAGAACGACTACTCAACTCAGGACAGCCTGGTATGGATTGACAGCAACACTGTGGTGGCTGACTATGCCATCTATGAATATCGTTTGCGTCGGTTGGCAGACTTGATGGGGCGCATGAGCATACGTTACAGCCGCCTTGAGCAACAGCGCATCGAGGCCGAGAAAGAGGCTGCCCGCCAGCGTGCCATCGAGGAGGCTCGTCGACAGCAGGCTGAGCGTGACCGCATTGCCGACGACCTGCGCTCGAACATCGATCTGCACAACCGTGCCATCATCAAGGCTACCCTTGGCACCGGAGTCTCGGACAAGGCTAAGCTCAAGGAGCTGAAGGATATATACTATAGTTACCTGATGGTATACAACAAGTATGACCTCACTCCGGGCAATGCTACCGACGACGTGATTATGCGTCTCGACGAGCTGAACTCCTTCCAGAATGACATGCTGGAGAACGTGCTCGGTGAGAACTCGTTGCTTTTCCAGATTGACAACTTCAAGAACGTACTGAAGGTACGCTGCGAGAACAGCAACAGCGATGTCTATCGCAGCTACACACGTGTGTTCAAGCGCACCTCGGTGCAGGTGTCGTTTGCCGACGTATCGGAGTATAGCGACTACATCAACCGTCTGCGTACCGTGGTGACTGTGCAGCAACGCTACTTGCAGACGCTGGAGCTGCGCGCCACCATATCGGCTGGAAGTGATGCTATCGCTGTACGTTACGGTAAGAAGTACCGCGATGTGGTGGGTACCTACCGCGACGTGCTGGCCACCGTGAACCAGTTGCCAGCCTTCACCACCAATGCCGAAAGCCTTATTTTCATTCAGAGCCTTGAAGAATTCATTGAAGCACAGCAGATATACCTCGATGACTACTATGCGCTGGAGGAGATTTCGGCACGTGCCGACTCGATAGTAAAGGGTGGCACAAACCGTTTCCGCGATGTGGCCGATGCATATCACAGCGTGGAGCCTCTGTTGAAGACAATACCCGCGTTCAAGGATGCCGCTGGCGCTGCACTTTTCGACGCTCGCTTGGAGGAGGTACGCCAGGTGCAGCAGTGCTACCTGCGAGTGATAACCCTGCGCAGCCAGATTGCCGCCAACGACGACAGCCTTCTTGAGGCAAGGAAATACAGCCGCACATTGGCCAATGGTTACCGTACACTGATGCGTGCGGCAGTCCTGCAACCCCAGTTCTACACTGTGGAGCGTGGTACGGCATTCATCGCCCAGTTGCAGAACTTTATCGAGACACAGGAGCTATGCCTTGCCACTCTGGACAAGTTGCGGATAATCGAGGCCAACGAGCGCACTATCACCGGCAAAGAGACTCCCTACCGCAACATCGCCAAGGGCTACCAGCGCGTGATAAAGGCATACAATGGTATCGAGGACATCGCCAACACGGAGGATTTGCGACGTTATAGCCTGCAATGCGACAACATCATTGAAATGCAGGAGGCATTCATTAGAACCATTCACAGCGAGACAGCAGAGGATTGCGACAAGAACATGAAGCGCGAGTACGATGTGGAGAAGATACGTTTGATTGTAGGTCTCAGATGAGAGAAATGCTTATCGGGTGTTGAGTAATTGAGATAATTAAAAGGAGGAGATATAAAACATATTAATGGATACACATAAAGAGATAGAAACTGAAGCGGCGGTATGCCGCGAGCTCTTTGAGAAGAAGACGCGCGACTACGGCACCTCGTGGCGTGTGATGCGCCTGCCGTCGCTGACAGACCAAATATACATCAAGGCCAACCGCATCCGCAGCGTACAGGAAAGCGGTGAGAATCGTGTTGGCGACGGGCTGCGCGACGAGTTCGTGGCCATGGTGAACTATGCTGTCATGGCGCTTATTCAGCAAGAACTGACAGGTAATGATTGTATGGAGTTGCCTCTGGAAGATGCTCTTGCCCTGTATGACAAGCATCTAGGAAATACACTGGAGCTGATGATGGCCAAAAACCACGACTATGGCGAGGCTTGGCGGCAGATGCGTATCAGCTCGATGGTCGACCTGATACTGATGAAGTTGCGTCGCATAAAGCAGATAGAGGATAATGACGGCAAGACCGAGGTTTCGGAAGGTGTCGAAGGTGGTTACATGGACATCATCAACTACTCACTCTTTTGTCTGGTCAGGATGAGTGAATTGAAAATTGAGAATTGAGATTTATGCCGGCGAGATGCCGGCGGTCCATTAGATATAATGAAAAATGAAAAAGATGAAAGATAGCAATCTGAAGTACACACTCAACGTTATTGCCCGATGGTTCGTCGGGCTGGTGTTCCTTTACTCGTCGTTCGTCAAGGGCGTCGACCCAATGGGAACAATGTTCAAGGTGCAGGAATACATGACTGCATGGAGCATCGGAAACATCACCTTCGACTGGGCACTGCCGATGGCCGGCGTGCTGTCTGTGGCACTGATATGCGCCGAGTTCATCATTGGCATACTGCTTATATTCAACGCATACCGTCGCTTGGCGGCATGGGGCTTGGCCGCCATGATGCTCTTCTTCACCGTCACCACGCTCGTTGATGCACTTACCAACAAGGTGACAGACTGTGGCTGTTTCGGTGATGCAATAAAACTAACAAACTGGCAGACCTTCTGGAAGAACATCGTCCTCGATGTGCCGACAGTGTGGATTGTGCTGACATGCAACCTGCGCCGCAAACGCCGTTTCGAGCGCGATGCCATCGTACTCATTGTTGCACTGGCCGCCATGCTGGTATTTGCCATGTACAACATCAAGCACGAACCTGTCATTGATTTCCGTCCGTGGAAGATTGGCAACAGAATGATTGAGGAGCGCGAGGCCATGAACCACATGACTATGCAAAACAAGGAGACTGGTGAGACTGTGACGGTTGACTACCGCAATGGTGAATGGGACTCCGTGCCTGCCGAGTACAAGGATTTCTCGCGCTGGGAGATACTGACCTCAACCAGCGACGAACCTTTTGAAATCAAGGCCGATGGATTCTCGATGATGGACATTGAAGGTAACGACCACGCCCTTGAGCTGTTGCCGGCTGAGGACGGACTAATCATCATCACGGTACACCATCTTGAGGACATGGACGAGGATGGCGTTATGTCGGTGACACGCGCCAAGGCGATGGCCGAGGAAAACGGCATTCAGATTGTCATGCTCACCTCTGCTCTGCCCGAAGAGGCACAGGCATGGCTCTACCAGAATAATATCAGCGGTCTGGACTACCTCTTTGCCGATGCCACTGCTATTGAGACCATGATGCGCGGCAACCCTGGCTTCATGTTCGTAAAGGATGCTGTTGTTGTTGACAAGACACGTAAAATCAGAGAACTAAAACTACAGTAGAATGATACAGAGAATTCAGACACTTTTTCTCGCGCTTGCGGCATTGTGCATGGCAATGTGCTTCTTTAGCCCTGCCGCGCAATACACCTTGCAGGATTTAGTCCTGGGCCAGACCACCAAGGCTGAACTAAATTTGCTGGCCAAATCCAATCCCGATATGCTCGACCAGATAGCCGCAATGGAACCCATTGTAGTCTTCAGCCAGAAGGACTCGGGCTTCAGCACATGGCCGTTCATTGCTCTGGCTGTGCTGGTGACTGCCATTGCCGTGGCATGCATTTTCTTGTACAAGAATAGAGTGCGTCAGGCACGTGTCGTAATGGTGGGCTTCGTTCTCAACCTTGCCTACGTGTTCCTGCTGTTCTTCTGGGGTGTGGATGCATACGCCGATGTGGTGAAGAACTATATGCATTTAAACGACATAAGTGTTACGTGGACAATGGGGGCATACCTGCCTATCGCGTCGTTGCTGCTGCTGTTCCTGGCCAACCGGGCCATCCGCAAAGACGAGGCCAAAGTGAGGGCCGCCGACAGATTGAGGTGATGGGATTAACGGATTTTCGGATTAATGGATTGATGGATTGTTAAGTAATGGAAGTCAGGATTGACAGTATTGGACAGCTGCCCGAAGTGGCACACAAATTGCTGGATACATTCAGCAACGAGCGTTTTTTTGCTTTCTTTGGCAAGATGGGTGTCGGCAAGACTACCCTCATCAAGGAGATTTGTGCTGCGCTAGGGGTGGAAGATGTTGTGTGCAGCCCGACCTTTGCCATTGTGAATGAATACGACGCCCAGGGTGAGCCGGTATATCATTTCGACTTTTATCGGCTGAAATCCATCGCTGAGGCCTATGACATTGGCTATGAGGAGTACTTTTATAGCGGATGCTACTGCTTCACCGAATGGACTGAGAAAATAGAGGAGATACTCCCTGACCACTACGTTAGGGTGGAGCTAGCGGAAAGTGACAATATAAGAACATTGAAAGCATATATAATATAATGAATAAGGAAAAAGAATCAATCATACTGGCGCAGCTTGCTGCGCAAACTATCGATGAGAAGAAGGGCGATGACGTGCGCATCCTCGACTTGCGGAAGGTTCATGGCGCACCTGCCGAATTCTTCGTTATCGCCTCTGGCAATGTGCCGTCGCATGTCAGTTCGCTGAGCGATGCCGTCTTCGAGACCGTCAAGAAAGCCACCGGTCTCAATCCGCACAAGATAGAGGGCTACCAGAACGCAGAGTGGATACTGATGGACTATTTCGACGTGGTAGTGCATATATTCCAGAAAGACAAACGTGCCTTCTACCGTCTCGATGAACTGTGGAGCGATGGTGAGGAGATACCTGTCCATCTGGGTAAGTAGTTAATAATTAAAACAATGGCAGAGAAAGATATAAATCAGCAACAAGAGCCGGAACAGCAGCCCAAGCAACAACAGCCCAAGCAGCCGTTCCCCAACAACCCCAACCGCGGGAACAAGCCTAAAGGTTCCAAGGTGTTGCGCTACATATACATTGCCATCTTCGTGGCATTCGGCTACTTCTTCTTTTTCGGTGGCAGTGGAGTCGCCAGCAAGCAACCCATCACATGGGAGAAACTGGAACCAATTTTGGAAAAACATGATTACGAGTCGATAACCGTTATCAACGAGGAGCAGGCCGAGATACGCATCAAGCGCGAGGCGGTGAGGAAAGACACTGTCGCCTACCGTAACATAATCGGTCGCAACGGCGTCGATGGTCCGCTGGGCTACTACACCTACAACATCGGCAATTACGAGCATTTCGACAAGGAATTGTCCATTATCGAGAGCCGAACCGGCGAGCATATCAGTTACAAAATTGAGTCGCGCCACAACGCATGGCGCGAGTTGCTCGTATGGTTTGGCCCACTGCTGATGTTGCTGTTCTTCTTCTGGATGATGAGTTTCATCGGACGTCGGCAGATGGGTGGCGATGGCAATGGCCCTGGTTTCGGCGGCATTTTCGGCTTTGGCCGTAGCACCGCCCGCCAGTACGACGCCACCAAGCAGAACAATGTGACTTTCAAAGATGTTGCCGGCCTTGCCGGTGCCAAGGAAGAGGTCATGGAGGTCGTCGACTTCCTGAAGAACCCCAAACGCTACACAGATCTCGGTGGCAAGATACCCAAGGGTGTGCTGCTTGTCGGCCCTCCGGGTACTGGTAAGACACTGCTGGCCAAGGCTGTGGCTGGCGAGGCAGGTGTGCCGTTCTTCTCGATGAGTGGTTCCGAGTTCGTGGAAATGTTCGTCGGCGTGGGAGCCTCGCGCGTGCGTGGCTTGTTCGACGAAGCCAAGAAGAAGTCGCCATGCATCGTGTTCATCGACGAGATCGATGCCGTGGGTCGAGCCCGTGGCAAGAATGGTATTACCGGCGGAAACGACGAGCGTGAAAGCACGCTCAACCAGCTGCTTACCGAGATGGATGGTTTCTCGAGCAACACCAACATTATCGTGATGGCTGCCACCAACCGTGCCGATGTGCTGGATAAGGCACTGCTTCGCGCAGGCCGTTTCGACCGCCAAATTTACGTTGAATTGCCCGACATTGAGGAGCGCAAGGCTATCTTCGGTGTACACATGAAGAAACTGAAGCTCAACACCGATGCCACCAGCGAAGGCTTTGTAGACACCGACTTCCTGTCCAAGCAGACTCCGGGCTTCTCAGGTGCTGACATTGCCAATGTATGCAACGAGGCTGCCCTCTGCGCAGCACGCAAGAACAAGAAGCAGGTTGAGAAGCAGGACTTCCTTGATGCAGTAGACCGCATCGTCGGTGGTCTGGAGAAGCGCACCAAGGTGCTGACCGACCAAGAGAAACACACCATCGCCTATCACGAGAGTGGACATGCCTCGGTCAGCTGGCTGCTGCGTTGGGCCAATCCCCTTGTCAAGGTGACCATCGTGCCGCGTGGCAAAGCCCTAGGCGCAGCATGGTATCTGCCTGAGGAACGCCAGATAACCACCTACGAGCAGATGTTCGACGAGATGACCGCGCTAATGGCCGGTCGTGCCTCGGAGGAAATTGTCTACGGCAAGATTTCCACCGGAGCATTGAACGACATCGAGCGTGCCACCAAGATGGCGCAGGCTCTTGTCACCTACTACGGCATGAGTCCCGAAGTCGGCAACATCAGCTTCTATGACTCAACTGGACAGAGCGATTTCGGCATCACCAAGCCCTTCAGCGAAAAGACCGCTGAAACTATCGACCGCGAGGTGCGCCGCATGGTCGAGGAGGCCTACTCCAAGGCCAAGGAACTGCTCACAAGCCATCGCGAACAGCTCGACCAGCTGGCCTCGCAGCTCTACGAGAAAGAGGTGCTTTTCCGCGAAGACCTCGAACGCATCTATGGCCCACGCCCGTGGGAGGTGCAGGAGACTCCGGTTGTTCCAGAAACCACCGAGGAGGTTCCTGTCAATGACAAACAAGACATCGAAGAGGTATGAAAAACTTTTGGACACGCGCGGCCAGCGCAGTGGTGTATGTTTTGCTTTTTCTGGGCAGCATATATAGCGGTAGGTTGATTGGCAACGACCTTGTTGGCGGCATCATCCTCACCGCCTTTCTGCTCTTCGTTGCATGCGGCTGTACCTTCGAGTTCTTCCGCATCGTCGGCCAACAGGGTGCCATGCCATGCCGTCCGCTTGGCTATGTCTACACCGTGGTGGCGCTGCTGTCGCTCACCTGTATCTCCTGTTTCAACAGTGTGCAGGGCTATGTCCTGTTCGGTGCGGCAATGACATTGCTGCCTGTCGCCTTCGGGTTGGCGGCAATGGCGCAGCTGTGGGGACACAGCGAGCAGCCTTTCCGCGATGCAGCCTATACCCTTGTGCCGATGCTTTACGCCGCCATACCTCTGGGACTCATGCCGCTGCTGCACATCAGCTATAATGCCCTCGTCATGGTGCTCATCATGGTGTGGATGAACGACAATGGTGCCTATATGGGTGGCTCGCTCTTTGGCAAGCACAAGATGTGGGCGCGCCACTCTCCTGGCAAGACTTGGGAGGGTACCATCACTGGCGTTGTTATCACCCTGTTGGTGGCTGTCTTTGTCGGTCCGCTGTTCAACGCCGATATTGCTTGGTATCATTGGTTGGTGCTGGGCTTTATCTGCAGCGTTATCGACACTCTTGGCGACCTTGTTGAGAGTATGCTCAAGCGCTCTGTCGGAATGAAAGACAGCGGCAAGATAATGCCCGGTCATGGCGGTTTCCTCGACCGTTTCGACAGCCTCCTTATCGCCACCCCCTTCGTTTTTGTCTACCTAACCCTTTTCGTCCATTAACCCCTCACAATGACCATCGCCGACCAGATACTTTACGAGGACAACCACCTGCTGGCCATCAACAAGCTGCCCGGACAGATAACCCAGGGCGACAAAACCGGTGACCCGTGTCTGGCCGACCTCGTCAAAGAATTTATCAAGGTTCGCGACAACAAGCCTGGACAGGTCTACTGCGGTGTCATCCACCGCCTCGACCGTCCCGTGAGTGGCGTGGTGCTTCTTGCGAAAACCTCCAAGGCTTTGAGCCGTATGGTCGAGAAAGTACGTACCCGCGACTTCGAGAAGCACTATTGGGCTGTGGTTAAGAATGCGCCGCCCAAGCAGGCCGACATCCTTGAGAACTGGCTGGTAAAGAATGAGGAGCGAAACAAGAGCTATGTCTTCGGCACAGCACGACCTAACGCCAAGTTGGCGCGGTTGGAGTATCACGAGTTGGCCGTCAGCAAGGGTGGCTACCACCTGTTAGACATCAACCTGCACACCGGCCGCCATCATCAGATACGCTGCCAACTGGCCAACATCGGCTGTCCCATTAAGGGCGACCTCAAGTATGGTGCCGAGCGCAGCAACCCTGACGGCAGCATCACACTTCATGCCCACACCGTCAGTTTCGAGCACCCTGTGTCGCACGAGCATATCATCATAACAGCCCCCAATCCCGAAATAGAAAAAATGTTCAATATTATATGAAAAAATCATCAATCGTATTGGCAGCCATGCTGTTGGCTGCTTTGCCAATGAAAGCCCAACAGGTTATGGAAGACAACTTCCAGCAACTTAAGGTGCATTATCGCACTCCCGATATGCAGATGAATATCGTTGAAGTCGACGGTAATGACTACTATCGTCTGACAATCGACGGTTTTGTTGCCGGAGGTGAAATTGGCACACCCGAGCTGCCGCAGCTCAACTCTATGATTGTCATTCCTTTCTGCAAAGGTATGGAAGCGGTTGTCGAGAATGCTGTTTACGACACCATGCTCATACCGTATGGTTTTGGCATCATGCCGGTGCAGCCCAGCCGTTCGAAGAGCGATACCACTCATCGCCCTGTCGTAATCAATGAAGGTGTTTATTCCACCGATGCATACATCGGTCAGCCTTTGGCACAGGTCGAGCGCATCGGCATTGCCCGTGACCGAAACCTGGCCACGCTCACCTTCTCGCCGGTGCAGATTAATCCCCAGACCAATATAGTCGTCGTGTGCCGCAGCGCCGACATCACCGTGCGTTATATTGGTGCCGACGAACAGGCTACCCTCGATGTCTTCCAGCGCTACTACACGCCCGTTTTCAGCGCAGGCCCGACGCTCAACAAGCTGCTGTCGCCCAAGTATGTATCCAACGCCACGCCCATACGCATGGCTGTGTTGGCACACAGCTCGTTGCGCTGTCAGGCACTGGATCAGTTCTTCGACTGGAAGCGCAGCCAAGGTTTACGTGTCGATGTCTTCTATATCGATGAGATTGGTTATACTGCACCCTCGGCCATCGACGCCATGCTGAAAGGTCTCTATGCCAATGCCACCGCTGCCGACCCCGCCCCGGCTTTCCTGCTAGTCGTTGGCGACGTGGCCCAGGTGCCCAGCCATAACAGCAAGCTCCAGTCCAGCGGATGGTATGGCCCCAGCAACGACCACATCACCGACCTCTACTACACCACGTGGTCTGACGGTGATGTGGTGTCCGATTGCTATTTCGGACGCTTCTCCGCCATCGACACCGTCACCCTTGGCTACATCGCCGAAAAGACTATGTACTATGAGCAGTACGCCTTCGAGGACGACAGTTACCTTGCCCGTGCAGCACTCATCGCTGGCATCGACCAGCCATACGTTGGCGACAATGCCTATACCTATGCCGACCCCGCCATGGACTATATAGCCAAGTACTATATCAACCACCTCCACGGCTATGACACTGTACTCTATTTCAAGAACGCCGTCAACATTCATGCCGACCCCAACATCGTCGTGGCCGGTAGCAGCAACAGCTCCAACACTGCAACTATCCTTAAGGATTATTACAACGAAGGTGCCGGCTGGATTAACTACAGCGCCCATGGCGACTGGGACAGCTGGTACAAGCCGAACTTAAGGGTGCGCGACGTCAACGCCATGTCCAATGTCGGTATGCCCTCATTCGTCATTGGCAGCTGCTGCCTTACTAACAAGTTTGAAAAATCGGTCTGCCTCGGTGAGGCATTCCTGCGCCGCGGTGATAATGCCGGTGCCATCGGCTACATCGGCGGTACCAACTCCACCTACTGGAGCGAGGACTTCTACTGGGCCGTCGGTGTCCGCAGCAATATCAGCGGCAACATGAACGCCACCTACGATGTCAGTCACATGGGTGTCTACGACCGCATCTTCCACACCCACGGCGAGGATTTTGCCAACAGCATAGCCTCTGCCGGACAGTTGATTCTGTACGGTAACATGGCGGTACAGAACTCCAGCTCCACCCTCAAGGACTACTACTGGGAAATCTACCAGCTTATGGGTGACCCGTCGCTCATGCCCTGGCTCGGACGCGCCGAAGACCCCTATGCCGACCTTATCGCTGTCGACGCCAATACCGTTCAGCTGCGCACCATGCCGAACGCCTATGTTGCCATCGTTAACCCAAGCGACAGCAACCGCGTCATTGCCGCCGACTTTGCCAATATTAACGGTGACATAACCCTCAATGTCAGTTCTCACGAGGGATGCCTCCTCGCCATCACTGCCCAGGGCTACAAGCCGTTGAGCATCAGTATCGATGCTCTTGGTGTCAATCAGCTTCAAGCTCCGCAATTCAACGTCAGTCTACAGCCCAACCCTGCCACGGGTCGTGTGACCATCGACGGCCTGCCCGACGGTGCACAGGTGCAGCTCTACGACATGACCGGTCACCAACTGCCTATTGATAACTGGTATGCAGGCGCCCTCGCCAGCGAGAAGCGCCAACTGACCGTCGATATCAGCAACTTGGCTCCCGGCATCTATCTACTGCGTGTCTCCACTACACGTGGCACTGCCACAGAGAAACTTATTGTCCAGTAAAAGAAAAAATTGCAGAATAAGTAAAAAAAGGTATATTTGCATTGTGTTTTTGTGGGGAGATATTGTTGCAACTAAAACAAAACTAGAGTAATACGTGATTGTCTCGCTATTTGCTAATCAACAATGAAAAAACATATTGCTACAATATTAGCGGCGTTGGTGCTGTCGCCGGCATTGCTGGCACAGACAACGAGGGAGTTGACCAATCTGGTTGTTTTTGTCCGTTTTGCCGACGACGAGGAGATTGATTTCCCCCTTGGAGATATCGATACCATGTTCAACGGGCGTACCCCCGGCGAGTTCACCGTATATAACTTTTTCGACGTACTCTCCTATGGGGAGATACACTACAACACAGTCTATCCTAGCAACGTTGTGAGTAGCGGTCGTGTTGTCTCCTACCGTGACATCCACCCCCGAGGCTATTACTGCCCCTATAGCGAGGACAACCCCGAAGGTTATCAAGGGGAAAATCCGAAGATGGGCATATCGAAGCGCGAGGCCAACCTGCTTGCCCGTGCGCTTGATTATATCGATTCGCAACATTTGGTAGACAGCGCAACCGTACTCGACGGCAATGATGACGGATATATCGACAATATCAGTTTTATCGTTAAAGGGGACGTTGAAGGATGGGGAGAGCTGCTGTGGCCACACATGGAATATTTCCCCCACGACTCCATCGACCATCCCGTCACCGTCAATGGTGTTCTGCCCGATGCCTTCAATATGGAATTTGAAGGGTCCGGCGGAATGTTTTCTGTCAACGTGTTTCGGCACGAGATGGGGCACTCGCTCGACCTTCCCGACCTATACCATTACAATAACTATACCTATATTAGTCAGGCGGGATTGTGGGACATGATGGCGGTGGGCGAATATCGTATCCAGACTGCGGCCATCATGAAAAGCAAGATTCTCCATGTGGGCGAAGACCCCGTGCAGATCATTGTCGACGGCGACTACACGCTACGGAGTGCTGGTACAAGCCCGACGCAGAACTGCTACTATATCAAGTCGGCCATCGACACCACGCAATGGTTTGTGTTTGAATATCGCAACAAGGGCGACCTTTTCGAGGAGGATATCCCCGGTACAGGTCTGGTGGTTTCGCGCTGGGTCGACACTATCCCCCTTGGCAGGGCGGGAATATATCACAATCCGTTCTTCGACAATGTCAACTATGTACACTTGTTGTGGATTTTCCGTCCCGAAAGCAACGACGACATCACCAACGGAAGACTTGCTCGCGCTTTCTTTAGCCAGGCGTCGGGACGCACATCGTTCGGCCCCGCTACCGACCCCCATCCCTATCTGGTCGACGGTACCCCCGAGCAGAGTTTCGAAATCACCAATATACAGGAACACGACAGCACATTGACCTTCCATGTGCACTTTCTCCCTGTCGGCATTGCCGACAATGCCGGGGAGACTCTTTCTGTCGGTGTCTATCCCAACCCTGCCAGCGACCTGTTGACGGTTACAGGCGTTCCCGAAAACAGCAGGATAGAGGTTTTGGACGCTATGGGGTGCCTTCGGCTGACCTCAAACCGCTCTTGTTTCTCTATTTCGTCATTGTCGGCAGGGGTCTATATGTTGAGGGTTCTCCTGCCCAACGGACATATTTCGCACCATAAGATTGTAAAACACTAAAGTATAACTAAAAAAATACACTATGAAAAGATTTGTTTCTTTAATTGGTTTGGCTCTGCTGGTCGTATCGATTATGACAGGCTGCAAAAAGAATTACACCATCACGGTGAAATCAAACAATGCGGAATGGGGCACTGTGAAAGGTTCAGGCACCTATAATTCGGGTGAGACAGTCTCCATATCCGCCACACCCGCCGCTGGCTATGCTTTCGGCGGTTGGGACGACGGTAATGCCGAGAACCCGCGTAGTATTGTTGTAAAAGGCGATGCCGAGTACACTGCCATGTTTGTGGCTTCGCAGGCAGAATATGTGGATTTGGGACTTCCGAGTGGCACACTGTGGAAAACATCCAACGAATATGGCAACGGAACTGGTTTTTACACATACCAAGAGGCCATTGAAACATTCGGTGAAAATTTGCCAACCAAAGAGCAGATGGAAGAGTTGCGGAACTATTCCACCTGGAATCGTCGGGACGATGGCTTCGAGGTTAAGGGTAGAAACGGAAATACAATGTTTGTTCCTGTCCCTGGCTATTATGACTGTTCGGAGGAATTGAAGTTTGAGGGTGGTGCCGGTAGCTATTGGTCGTCAACATATTACGGTACATACAACGATGTGGTTTATGCTTGGGCACTTAATTATAACTTTCCAGGCTATGTGGGTTTGGAATGGTGCGGCAATTGTAATGCTTTGTCCGTCCGCCTTGTAAAAAATGAATAGTTGAAAATTAAAACAGTATTAATAACCAATAAAAAAAACATCATGATTAAAAACATTAAAAGAATGGCTCTGCTGCTTGTTGCAGCCGCCACATTGCTGAACATTTCCTGCAAAAAGGAGGATGCAACTCCTGAAATCATGAATCTGGTCGGTACCACATGGAAGTTCCACTATGAGGGCGATTACCAGGGCATGGAGATTTTGATGGACGATGAAATCCAGATTCTCACTGCCGATTCCGTTCATCGTGCTGTCAGCATGGTTGCTGGCCAACCGATAAATATGGCGATGGATATGCGCTACACATGGGACGGCAAAACGCTCACCCTGCTGAGAAACGGCTCTGATCCTTATGTGTTGACCTATCGTGAGAGCGACGGAGTCTTCCTCCGTGAGATGGATCCGAACGATGCAGAGAGTGCTCAGATGATGCAGATGCTTGGCATCACTGAGTTTGTTTACCACAAACAGTAAAAAAGTATTCAACACAAAAGAAGGGCATCCCGCACGGGGTGCCCTTCTTTTGTGTTGTCAGTTTTCAATCCGTTTTATTTACGACATACTCACTTATTATAGGAAGCGATTCAGCCATCACGTAATCCTGGCTTATTTCATGTCGCCAGACCATCCGTGGCCAATATCCCAGTGTTCATCATAGACGAACTCAAAATATGGAAGCGAGAATTCTTCTTCCACCAATGTGGTCAGTTTGTCAAGGATGGGTTCTGCCCAGTGTCCAACAAGCACAATGAACTTGTCGATAGTCCATGTGACTCTTCCTCTCGGAATTTTCGTGTAGTCGCCCTTGAACTTGGTCTCGGCATGAGTGGACTGTGCTTTGAAGAACTCCTTTGCCCACACTTGCCGATGCAGGTGGGGGTAGTTGATGAAGGGCAAACCTTTTTCGGCGGCCTCCTCCACAATCTTTGGTGTAATCTCTTTTTTGCGGACACCAAATAGGGTGTTGTCGTCGGGGTCATACCAGAAGATTCCTACACATGGCATCTGTTCATCAAATGCCCTCATGTCGGCCATCTGCTCGTCGTGCTGTATGTCGGAAAGATGTGTCATATTCAAATTTTTTATTCCTCCGGGGCAAACATCGGGTCCCAGGCGGGGAGCATGATGGGCTTCTGGTCCATCATGGCGCGGATGTTGGCGGGGATGTATTTCTCTTCGAGTACCACGCGGAACATATACTCGTTGAACCAGTCGTTGGTCATGATGAGGTTGCCCTGCCAGCCGTAGTTGGGACCCCAGCTGTTCTCAACCATCCACTTCACGGGCTTGCCGTCCTTGTCGAGGTCGACGGCGCAGAGGGTCATGGCGTGGCTCGAGCCGCTGGCGAAGGTGGCCACACGCTGCTTCTTGTCCATGCCGAAGGTGGTACCCATCAGGCTTTCGTAGTCGTAGTTGTTCATGTCCATCAGGCCGTTGTCGCGGTTGAGGAACTTGCCCACGTCGCAGCTGAAATACATCATGGTGCTGTCCTTGATGCTGGCGATGCACATGGGGGCGATGTCCTCCATCGGCAGGTTGAGGTAGCGCCAGTTCTGGCCGTCGTAGACGTGGCGGTCGTACTGTATCTCATACACCTTGTAGTACTCGCGCGTGGGGTCGTTCATCACCATGTAGTACTTCGTGAAGTCGGTCTTGGCGAACTTCTCGTAGAACTCCTTCGGTGTGTAGGTGGCGGTCTCCACAATCTCGCCTTTGGCGTCCTTCTGCTGCCAGGTGAACTGTGCCGGAGGCTCGCCCATGGTGAGGGCCAGCATGCGGTAGATGGTGCCGAGCATCTCGGTCTTCTTGGCCTGCAGATGTTGCGCTGCTTTGTCACCTTTTGGGAACAGTTTGTAGAGAGTTTTGGCATCTTCGCGGAGGATG